>MDSV01239212.1_pt1 | contig 11995 bp, 9 predicted proteins | sample 810851 | NCBI WGS metagenome assembly MDSV01 (sample SAMN05326640, study PRJNA326480) | marine metagenome | isolation source: seawater | place: Atlantic Ocean: North East | collected 2012 | reverse complement strand
TTAAAAATGTAAAGTTTAATATTAAAAATGTAAAGTTTAATATTAAAAATGTAAAGTTTAATATTAAAAATGTAAAGTTTAATATTAAATATAATTATATTTAAAATTATTAATGGTTGACCATATAAGAATTAAAATAGTATATACAATAGTTGCAATTATTATTATATATTTTTTGTTAATAGGATATTTTAAATTAAAATACCCTTTTTGGTCAAGACAACCAGTTTTTCATTTTTACAATTTACTATATTGGGCTAAACCACCAGGAATTATTGATGAACAATTACCCGAAAAAACAAAATTATATGATGAACAAATAGAATTTTTTAATACGAATACTATTTCAACTGAAAAAAAAGAACTCTTATGTAGTTTTATTAAAAAATATTTTGATAAAAATTATAATTCAAATACCAAACAAATATTAGATAATTTTGAAGCACATAATGATAAATCATTTATTTCTATTAAAAAATATAATTATGAAATTTTGTCTTGTGTAACAACAAGACCTTTAGAGTGTCATTTAGATGGTAATAAAATGGTTATAAATTACTATGATTTTTTATGTATTCATGATAAACATAAAAATAAACATTATTCTGCTAAACAAATTTATACACATAATTTTCATTTAAGAAATAAATGTAATAATATTGTATCTTTTTTTAAACTTGAAAATGAAAACAATATTGTTGTACCTTTAACTAGATATACGAATTATGTTTTTAAAATAGATAATTGGAAAATGTGTTATAATTTTGACCAACCAAACATAAATATAGTTTTCATCAATAAATCAAATATGAATAAATTTTATCAAATATTCTTTAATTCTAAAAAAAATTTTGATTGTTTTATTACTTATAACTTAGGACATATCTTTCATCTTATTGAAAAAGAAAATTTAAGAGTAACTGTATTAATAATAAATAATGTTTTTAAAGCTTTTTTCGTGTTTAAAAACACATATTATAAATATGGAAATAAAAATGGAAATAAAAATGGAAATAAAAATGGAAATAATTATGAAAATATAATTGAATGTTGTAGTAGTTATAAAGATGAAGATGTCAATAATGAATTATTTACATTAGGTTTTATGATTTCACTTAGTCTAATATCTAAAGATTTATGCTCAAAAATATTATCCATAAACAATATATCAAATAATAATATTATACTAAAATTATTATTGGAAAAATATAAATATATAGATAAATCTGCAATTTCATTGTATTTTTATAATTTTGCATATTATCCTAAAGAAAGTAAGGATATATTTTGCATTATCTAACATATTTACCGGAGCGTGCGAAAGAATCTACTACGAATATAACAAAAACGCCTAAAAACATATATAAAACAAGTTCTTCAGTAACATTCTGCGTTTTTTGATCTTTATTTTCTTCTAAAATATGTATCATATAATTTAATTTTTCAAACAATAAATCTTTATTACCATTATAATTTGGATTGTTTTGCGATTTATTAATATAAGGTATATATTGTTTGTAATATTTTTCATTAGCAGCATAATCATCTAATTCATTAAAATCATTAGGTGTTATTTCATTATCTATTGTATTTTCTTTTAATTCATCTGGTTGTTTTGTAAGTTCTGGTTTTGGAGGAGGTTTAAAATCTGCTAAACCACTATCATCAGAATCATCATTCCCAACATCTTTCATTAAATTTAGGAAACTTTCTACATTTTCACCAGTAACCTTTTTCTTTTTTATATTTTCACGTTTTTTATAAGTTTTTTTATGTTTTTTGGAATCTTGATATTTATTTTCAATAGTATCATTATCATTAAAATCAGAATATCCGAGAGTACTACTCATTCTTATAAAAAAAAGAGATAAAAATTTATTTATATTAACTTGAAAAAATATATAGTAATTTATATAGAATGATTAAAAAACTAAAGATGAAAAATTTAAATCTGTTGTTGGTTGCTATATTAATTTTATTAATGTATAAAACGCCATCCTTTTTAACCGACATTGCAAATAATGTATTTGGTAGAGCTGCTTTAGTAATAACTTTAGCATATATTCTTATATATTGTGAATTTTCTTGTGCTGTTATATTTTCTCTAATAATCATTGTTTTATTCCACAATACATTGGAAGGTTTTAAAGAAGGAGCTGGTGAAGAAAATGATGAAGGTGAAGATGAAAATAATGAAGAAGAAGATGAAAATAAAGATCTAACTGATGATGAAACTTCTGCTGGTGGTTCTACAAAAAGTGATGATAAAAATGAATTAAGTGAAGAAGAAGCTGAAGAAGCAATTAAAGAAGCTGAAGAAGATGCTGATAAAGAAGGTTTCTTAGGGATTAACATGATAAGAAATAAAGTTTTAAATAAAAATGCAATAAGTGATTTAAGACGTTCGTTAACACATAATTTAACAGACTTAGATAGATATTTTAAAACTAACGCTGAAAGCAATACTATATCTTCAACAAAACAATAAATATATAATAATATTATAAATGAAAAATATTAAATTACAAGAAACATTTATAATATTATTATTAATTCTACTATTTAGTTATTTAATTTTTAGAGAATACTTTAATGGATTTTCTATTATTGAAGGTAATGAAAATAAAGATGTTAAAAAGAATTTGGAATCGGAACTTAATTCCGCTAATTCGAATCTTAAAGATATAGAAAAAGAGATATCTGAAAAATTACCAAAAATAATTGAAGAAATTGAAAAGGATTGCGATGAAAATATTTTTGATGCAGAAAAAAAATTTTATTGTAAAAGAGATGGAAAAAAAAATGCTGAAACTAAGTTAAGAGCACAATTAGAATCTGCAAATCTTGTAGGAGATGTTGATATTGATATTCCAAAATTTGTTTGTCCTGATGTAAAAGATTTTTATACCTTATTCTCCAAATCCAAATGTTTAGCAGATAAAATGCGTTCTGATATTTCAATAGGTAATGATTTTTTTTAAATATTATTTAATTTATATTATTTAATTTATATTATTTAATTTATATTATTTAATTTATATTATTTAATTTATATTATTTAATTTTTATTAACTATATATATTAATGATCAAAACACTATTAGGACCACTTGTTCCACATTTAGATAAAATAAATAATAGTAAATTATTTGCTGGATTTGTTATGGTTTTATTAAATATAGGTTCAAGATATGTAAAAATAGATATTAGTAAATCTCAAGAACAATATTTAAGAAAATCTCTAGGTAGACATATGTTAGTATTCGCAATAACTTGGATGGGCACAAAAGATATATTAATAGCTTTAATATTAACAGCCATTTTCAATGTTTTAGTTGATTATTTATTAAATGAAGAAAGTAAATTATGCATTATACCACATAAATATCGCGAATATGAAAATATATTAGATTTAAATGGTGATGGTGAAGTTAGTGAAGAAGAAATTAATAAAGCTACAGAAATATTAAATAAAGCAAAAGAAAAAAATAAAAAAAAAGAAATGTTGCAAAATATGTCAAATTTTCAAGTAAATTTATAAGTTATTAAAAACATTAAATATCTTATAAATATATTAATGAATAATCAACCAGATGTATCAAAAAAAGAAAAAGATAAGGATTTATTAAAAAAAAAGGAAGCAGCTCAAAAAGAAGCTGAAATACGTGCATACGAGAAATTGTCACTCGAAAAAATATTACGCGAACAGAGAGAAAAAAAGATTAAAGAAAAAGAAGAAAAAGATAAAGATAATGAAACTAAATCATACAAATTAGAAATATTGTACACAATTGAAAAATTTTCAAATCCAAAAAAGATATATACATATCAAGGAAATAAAAAAAACACATATTCTATTATTGAAGTCGGCGATGAAGTTATATATAATAATCCAAAACATCCCAATCATTTAAAAGAAGGTATTGTAAGAAAATTTAATAAACAAGGTGGTTTAAATTTTGAAATTATTTTTAATGATCCTCCTTTTCTATGGGAAAAAAATCCAAAAACAGAAGAAACATTCAAAACACAAAATAAAATAAAAATTATACAAAATGTTAAATTCAAAAATTTAAGAAAAAAATTTAATTTAAAAAATATAAAAATAGAATTACCCAAGACATTTTCAAATGAATATAAAAAATTAAAATTTAATAAAAGAGAAATTTTTAATAAACCCATTTTAGGTAAAAAAATGAAAGATGCAAAACTAAATAATATTTTGTTGTTTTATAAAACATTACTATTTTTAAATGATTTAGAATTAAAATATGATAAAAAAGAGAAAATTGGGACTCCTTTTTGGGATGTAACAAACTACCAAATTGAAGAAAAACTAAATTTAGGTAATAACAATGATACAGAAAATAAAAACGATAATGATACAGATAATAAAAACGATAACGATGAAATAATTAAAAAAAATTTTATAGAGATGAGGGGTTCAAAAACCAATAATAGTAAATTAAAATTATCAATCAATAAATTTTATTATTTATTTAATGAAGGTGAAAATGAGAATGAAATTAAAAAAAAATTTGATTTGTTGTTAAGAGATGAAAAAGATACAGATGCTATTGTAGAACAAGCATTTGCTTTTTTTGATAGAATTTTATTACAATATAATCTTACAAGAGATGACTTTCAATTAAATAATAAAGAAAAAATATATATTTTTTATAGAAATATTATTAATGAAAAAGAAAAAATTAATCAACAAACATTTTTTAAATATCAAGATTTAATAGAAAATAAAATAAAAGAAACAATAGAAAAAGAATTTATTAATGGTTCAGTGTTTTATCCAGAAGAAGTTAAAGTAAAATATACAAACTATACTTCTTTAGAAAATCAAGCTGATTTCTTTAATAATCCTGATAAATTAGTTAAACCAACAGATGAAAAAATTTTTACTATAGCGGGTTTTAATGAAAATAGTATAAAAAAAATAGAAAACAATAATGATTTTGAAATAAATAAAGAAGGTAAAGAAGAAAAAGTAGAAAAAATATTTAGAATAAAAAAAATAGCTTCTGAATTATCTCCAGGTATTATTGAAGTTTTATTAAATATTAAACTTAATATGAAAGATTTAAAAACAAAAGAAGAATTATCAAGTGAAACAACAACTTCTTCTGCTTTCAGAATGGTAGGTGATTTCTTAAGTAATTTAAGAAATAAATTAGATTGTGAAGAAAATAAAGAAGAATTTTATAAAAATTTAAAAGAACTTGGAAAAAAATTTGATAAGGCAGTCAGTGTACCTAAAATAAATACTGATGAAGAAGAAAAAGAAGAAACTTATAAAAAGATTAAAATACCTATAATAACACAAATTAATCCTAAATTAAAAAAAATTACACAATATATCGGCGGAAATAAAAAGAAATCCATCAAAATATATAAAAAACATAAAGGTGGTAGAAAAAAATCATTAAAAGTTAAAAGATAATAATAGCCATAATATTTATTTAAATTACTTAAATATTGTATCATAAATTTAAGTAAATGTTAAAAAAAAACTCAGAAGAATTTATTACAGAAATAAAACGCGGATGCAATTTAAACAATTTAAACGGTCATCCAGAAAGAATTATAGTTGAACGTAATAGAATGAACCCACGTAAAGCTATTAGACCAAAAAGAAAAACATATTGTGAGCATGTTTGTGAAGCTATTCCTCTTATTTTCAAAAACTTAAAACTTAAAATGTTGGACCATTTATTGTTAGGAGGCGAACATGTTCATAAAATATCACCGGGTTATCATTCACCTATAAAACAAAATATTGATGACGAAATAACTTCTGAAGAAAAAAAAGAAATCGTAAAAGCAACTCCTTCTTTCGGTATGTTTAGTTTGTTTAAATACCACGTAAAAAGAGGTTATTTAAATAAAGAATTAAAAAAAACAAACAAAATTTTTTGCTCACATATTTTTTCACTCCTATTTGCACTACCTGTTTTGATGTTTATTGGTCAATGGTTATTATATATAGCTCTGTTAATAAATGAAAATAATCGTTTTGATGGTGAAATATGCAGTGGCAATGGTTCTATTGAAAATAAAATAATGATAAGTGGTATATCTGTTGTTTATTTTGCACGTAGTTTTTTTATTTGGGACAATATCACAAATAGTATAAGTTTGAAAAAAATGAATCGTGTAAATAGTATTTCTTCTATATTGGACACTTTCCAAGAATTTTCTTTTTGTTTATTAGTTTATGGTGCCAATATATGGATTGTATTTGTTGAAGATGATATGCAAAATATGATTTTAAATTCATTAGCAATGGAATTTTTAATGATGCTTGATAATGAATTCGAAGAATTGTATTTTCAATATTTACCAGGTGCTGCCGATGATATATACGATAATATTTTTGTTTCTTATGATGAAAATATCGAATTATTGGAAAAAAGACACAAAAAAGATGATTGTTTCAAATGTTGTAGTTGTTTATTGTTTATACCATATAAATTATTGGTCATTTCCGTCTTTTTGTTCCCCGTTTTCTGCTTCTTTATGATTTTTGCTGGTCCCATTTGTAAGTAACCTCTTCTCTAAATCATCTAACCTTAATCGCAACATCTCTATTTCTTTGTCTTTTTTTATATCTTCGCTTAGATAACCAAAATACCAATTATAAACATATGATGTTCCATTCATTGTTAAAGAACCTATATTATATAATAAATCAACAGTTTCATATAATATTAATCCTAATACCATTATATTAATGTAAATAAAAAAATTTATAATAAATTTTTTTATTTTAACTTGATTTAATTTTTATCACACGCTTTCCTTTCGTAAGTAAAATGTTTTCCATAATTATTTTGAAACCACTTACTATCTTCAATAAAATCCGCTTTGGGAGAAAGTAAATATTCACTGGAACCATCACATTTTGTTGGAAATTCTTCTATCTTGGACTTATTATCTGGATCCCCAGAATTATGGATTTTAATTCTTCCTCCTGTCGCTTTCATCATTTCTTTTTCACCATTTATCATTGAATTATTCCAAGCTTTAGGAGAATATAATTTACCTTCTTTTTTCTCTCTTTCTTTACCAGATGGATATGTACCCTTGCATTTATTTAAATAATCACAATTATTAGTATATTTTCCATATTTTTTATCATCATTTTCTTCTATATTGTTGAGGTGTTGCCAAATTAGTAAACCTATCCATTTCTTATCTCCAGTTGCATCTTTGTATTTGCTATATTTATTAGAACAATCTCTTAATCCACAAAAACCCAACGTTTCAGGTATATATAGACTTATTTTTTTTTTATTTAACTCAGAATTCAACCAGTTTTGTAGGTTTTTTTTTGTATAGGTCGTTGAAAAAATTTTATTGACACCTATTTTTTTACTTACTAAATTTTTAAAGCCAACTATATTATTACACTCATAACTATTTAATACTTCTAATATTTTTTGGTATACAAATGATTCTTCTCTATATATACCACCGTCTATTGTTAAAAATTTTTTCGGAAATACGTCTAAAGACGTATTCCTTTTCTCTTCATTTGCTGCAGCAATCATTTGCATTATTTTTTTGCCACTATATGTTTTACCTGACGCACTTGGTCCAAAAGCCATTATTAATCTTGGTTTTTCAGTATGAAAGGTATCATCAATAGAAAAAATACCATTATCTTTTTCCCATATTCCTGTTATACCTTGTAAATTGTGATCAACAATATATTTCAATTTAATTACTTTTCCATCGTCACCTTTTTTAATTTCTTCATCTGTTTTAGTAATATCAATAATGCTTTTCGCAAGAACTCTTAAAATAAATTGCGTTGACTTTAATTCCTCATCTGCATATTTTTTTAATGTTTTATTACATTCTTCCATACAACTAATCCAACCATTATTTTTTGCTTCTTTGCATGCATTTGCCACCGCTTTCTTTATTTCTTTTCCAATTGTATCAAAATTAAGTTTATTTGAATTTTTAAAAATATCATTATAATTTCTATTATTAATTATAACCCCTTTCATATTTTTATAATCTTCTAAAATTTCATCAGATTTTGTTTGTCCTGAATTCTTAGCCATAGAGACCGCTAATGCCAAAGCCAACGCTGTTGCTGTTGTTTTTGGTGTTGTTGCTGTTGTTTTTGGTGTTGTTGCTGTTCTAACTGCTATTGTTTCATCAGCGTATGCTATAAATATATTTTTATAATTAAATAAATAGTGATATTCCCGTTTTAACTGTTTTAATACATTATTGTTTTGTTCATTTATATTATCAAAATTATAATCTTCTGAAATTTTTGAAATATTATTACTCAATTTTTTTAAATTTACTTGAAAACTTTCGATTAATTGATTGAAATCTTTTTTACCATTTTCTTCATCGCTATAATATATTGATTCATTTAATATGTTCATATAATTAAACATTTTTTTAGGTATATCAGTTGGTTCTTTTTTATTAACTTCTCGTATTAAATCTTTTAAACTTTTCAATAATTTATCAACATAATTACCCGATGTGATATTCATTGTTTTATAAAGGTCTTTAATACCTTTTCTTTCTGGGTTTTCATTTTTGGACCATTCTAATATCCACCGAAATAAATCTTTTTTTGTTTTATACTTATTTAATAAAGGTATAATATCATTGATATTATTTTTTTGCAATTCAATAAATTTCTTTGCATTTGTAATAATAATTTCATTATTTATAAAATTTTCATTCCACCCAATTTCTTTCCTGAAAGTTTGACCATAATTGTTTATTCCATATAATTCTTTTTCTTTCAAATTGTGGTTATTATAGAATTCATATTTGGCATTTTTTAAAAATTTTCTGTGTTCCTCTTTAGCAATATCATATAATTTTTTCAACATTTGTTTAAAATTTAGATCATTAAATTTTGACTCCTCATTTGAATCTAAATCTTCAGGTATATAAACCTTATATTTTAATTCTTTTGCTGTCTTTTTAATTTTTTTATTAAAAAAATCTTCTACATCTTTATGACTAGCAAAGTTCCCCCTAATCTGAAGTATAATACTTTTCAATTTTTTCAACAAACTAATTAATTTAATTATATTTTTTTTTGATTTATTAGTTGATGGATAACTTTTGAAATGATCTAAGGCATTATAAAAATCTTCAAACATCTTATCCATTTTTTCTGCTCCCTCAGGTGTTGGTTCTTCTATAAAAACATTAGGTTGTAGATTCAGTATGTAATTCATATATTCATATATTTCTTTTTTTTGACCACGCGTTATACCACCACCTATCATGATGTTTCCTCCACCAGTAGGTGTTGTATTTTCCAACCACGTAATTTCCCAAAATAATTCATCGGGTATTGTTATTTCACCATAATCTTGAAATTGTATTTTTTCTACATCACCACCCTTATCTTTAATTTTAGGATCTATTGTATAAAGATTATATCTGATTATATTATTTATTTCTAGTGTTTCATCGCGTGCAACATTCGTATTGGAGTTCACGTCTTTAGTTAAATAAACTCTTAATAATTCAATATTATTCTTTATTTCTTTTAATTTTTTCAATGTTAAAACGTGTATATTGGAATTAGATTCTTGACCGTTTAGACCAATCATTTTCAATCTATAAACAATATTTTTGTCTAATTCTTGGTAATTAAATAGTTTTGATGTAACATCAATACGATCAATATTTCCGTTAAAATTTGAATAAATCAATCCATATTTTTCATTGTATTTCAATTCTTTCGGCGAGCACAAAGTGCTATTAAACACATAAATAAAATATTTATCATCAAATTTATGAATTTTTTCATTACCATTAACATCTATAATGGATTTGTCATTTTCTTTAAGATTATCTTGATTTATATATTGCTCAATATTTTGATCTTTTTCATAGTAAATTCTCTTTCTTATTCGATTTTTTATGAAAAATTGTTCCTTTTCAGCAAATGTTACATCCGGATATTCATTTTTGGTCAGTCCTAAACTTTTAGCTAACTTATATGTATCCAATAATGACGCTAATGGATCTTTAACCAAATCTGCATTATTTTCAAAATGAATTATATTTTTTCTTATATCTTCTAACGTAAAATTTTCCAAAATTTTATCCTTTTTTTCTAAATTAATTAAAGCATTGGAGCGGTCTATATTATTACTTTCAACTTGAAAATTAGGAAATTTAACACTGTTATTTCCAGGATTTTCTGTATCTATTGTTCCTCTTAAATGCAATCTAACGGTTTCCTTTATTCCTATACTTTTATAAGGATTTTGTATAGTTATTTTATTTAAAAATATAGGATGTGTTAAAGTAATCATACTATCTCCAGAAATTTCTTCACCTGTTTTATTTTTAAAATTAACTAAAATAATTTCATTGTTATAATCGTCTGAACTATCACCATCTGTATCATCCGCCTTTTGTTTTACAGCTTTTTGATAATCATCTAATCTTTTATCATTATCAGGGTTAAAAAATACATACTTCAATGGTTCATTATTATTTTTTATATCAAGAATTGATCCAACTGGTTTCGGTGGTAAACTATAAACATTTTCATATCTTACTATTATTTTAGTTACTTTATTTGGTATATTTTCAAATGTATCTTTACTTATAAAAAAAGTAATATTTTTTTGTTCATATATTGGGTTTTCCGCCATTTAATATATATATAATATAAATTATTTTATATATAAATTTTATGTTTTTCTTATAGGTTATTAATTTATATTTATTGTTGTTTCCGACTAGTTGTATTTTTTTTCCAATAAGTAAAACTATTTGCTTGATCTTCCTGTGTTGCATAATTTAACTCATCTGTTTTTAAAATATTTTTTAATTTTTTTTCATTTTCTTTTGCTTCTGTCGGGATCATATTTTTCCAATTTACCCATATATTTTTAAACCATGTTTCATCTGTAAAATCATAGGTATCATTGCTACACATTAAACTATAATGTACGTTATTTGTCCATATCTTAATAATAGGTTTATCAATATCTTTTTCTAAATCATATTTTAAATTATAAAAGTTATTATTATTAGAAAAACCATTAGTTTGTATTTCTTTTTTGTCTGAATCGAGAATAGAAGGAGTTATTAAAAAAGATTGCTGTGGGTTTTTTTTTACATCGTTACTAACAACTTGCAGAAATATATTTATATTAAGAGCCCTTGATATAACCTGTAAATGAAAATTCCGATTTACGATAATGCCCTTTTCAAGACTATCAATATTTTCTTCTATCAGAAAATTTCCAGTATCATTGTTAAAATGTCCGTTTTTTGTTATATTATCTTTATATTGTATAAGAAACTTATACAACATTTTACTAATTTTGTCTTTCATCCACGTACGATTCTTAATATACAAAAAATTAGAATCCTCTTTATTTTCTTTTTGTATTTCTTTAATGTAAGATACAAATTCATCTTTAATAATTTTTAAGTCTTTACCCATAACTCCTTCATGTTGAACATTCTTAATATGTTCCATTATTCCAATGCAATTATTATTATTATTTTTATTTTTATTTTCTTCTGAAATCATTTCCAAAATACCTGTAATAATAGCCCAAATGGAACAATAACCATCGCCTATTACATTGTCTCCACAATACTTGTTCTTTTGATGAAAAGTTTCTTTATAACTATGACATATTTTTTTCTCTTCGTTTTTCTCTTCTTTTTTCTCTTCGTTTTTCTCTTCGTTTTTCTCTTCGTTTTTCTCTTTTAAAAAATTTGTTAAATTATTTTGATTTTTATTATTAAAATCCGATAATTTAACATATAATCTGTTAATTTTGTCATTATTATTTTGTTCTTCCAAAATTTCATTGATTTCAACATTATTAAATATTGATATATTATTCAATATTTGCTCTTTCTTTTCTTCAATTTTTGATAATGGTTTTATTTTCGACATTTCTTGGTTGTATTCATTTATAATTTTATTATTATTTACATCATTCACTGTTTTTTCT
>MDSV01052185.1_pt1 | contig 11995 bp, 12 predicted proteins | sample 810851 | NCBI WGS metagenome assembly MDSV01 (sample SAMN05326640, study PRJNA326480) | marine metagenome | isolation source: seawater | place: Atlantic Ocean: North East | collected 2012 | reverse complement strand
ATTGGCGGAATTGGTAGACGCGCGCGATTCAAAATCGCGTTCCTTCGGGAGTACCTGTTCGACTCAGGTATGGGGCACCAACTTATTAAAATTATAGTATTAATTCAATAATTTCTTTAAAACAGCATCATAATTTTCCTGGCCACTAATAAGATGCTTTATCTTTGTTAGATCTTTATCCCAAGATAATGTTCTTAACTTGTAGGGATAGAGTGCTAAGGGTTGTGGTGGCCAACTATGGTTAAGATTTATTGGAATAACTCCAGATCGAAGTGACTCACTATGAGTAGTTGAAAGCCATGCAAGTGAGAAGCTGACATTTCGTTTATTTAACAATTCTGATGTGGCTTCGTTATTATTACTTATAATGGTAATGCTTAATTTGGTTGAAATTTCTTCTAAATATTCTCCATCAGATTCTGGATGAGCTTTAATCAACACCTCATACTTATTTGCTAAAAATAAGTTAATAGCGTCCTCAAGCTCTTGAAGAGCCAGTGGAGAAGAATTTATCTTGGTTTGCATAAATATTATGATAACTTTATCTTTTTTTTCTACAGCCTGAATTGGATAACTATTTACCTTTGTCTCCTTAAGATGCTTCTCAAGATATACAGCTTCATCATTAGAATAAACCCATGAGCTATTGAATTCTGGATAGGTAATTAAAGGGATAGGTCCATTTAGGCCATATACATCAATTAATCCATGCGCTAAATGATGTGATGGAATATTTTCTTGAATTGCAGCATAAGATGCCAAATCTTCGCCTCCCCCTGAATAAAAGCTAGCATTAATAGATGCTATTCGAATTGAACTAAATAGTGCGCAAAAGTAGGAATAAATTGCTAAATTGGTTGTGACATTAAGCATAAGAGCATAAAACATTTGATTGGTATGTTCTTGATTTAAAAAATCTATACTCTTACGATAATTTATATAAAAATGTCTTACTATTCTGGTGAATGGCAATCTATCAATTTTTGTAAAATGCCTCCTGTCAAAAATCTTGATGAAGCAATATTGTTTTTTTTCTTCTAAATTGATGTATCTAAAATAATTACTATGTCGATATTCTCTTTCTAAAGATGCGATGAAGTCGATATCTTCATCCTGGGCTAAGTTTATTTTTTTTCTTTGCAGGGAGAATTGAGAAAAATATAAAACAGCAATCTGCAACCCACACCTAATGAAAAGTTTGATTTTAAAAAAAATCATTTTGTATTTATTATGTTGGTTAATTGAATCTAGGTCTTTGTTATCGAGAAGGGCAAAAGATTTTTCACCGCATAAAATCCATTGATTAGATTTATTAATAAGGTTTTTTAAATATGTTAAATCTTTCATATTTTTAATATGTAAGTTTTTCCGCAATCCACCCCATTGACCTGTTATGACCAAGTTGATTAGCTTTGTATGTTGATTGAACTTCATTTCTGTAAGCATAGTCAGAGGCTGCATCTAATATTACTGGTAAAGCCACATAAGCATTTTTAGAGCTCGATAAACAAACACATCCAAAGAGAGTTTTTTCAGAATGAATTATTGTTTGGGTAAAAGCATATGATGTAAACATGCTTGAAAAAAGTGTAGTAGATTCCATTGCTCTAGAGGGCGCTCTACTTTAAAGGTCTCCTGAGTTTCCATTGATTACCTTCAAACTTCCAAATATGTGGCGATCTAGCATTATCTATTACCTCGACAAATTGATCTTGTGTGATACCCATGTATTCAACCATTTCCTCTTGAAATCTTTCTGGTATCTCTTGATCAAATTTTTCTACAAGCATTACACCTTCTTCTCTATCTAATTTTCCGTGTCTAATTTCAGGGCATGCATTATAAGTTGCCCTTCCTAGTCCAAACTTTATCAAAGTTGTATAGTAATGCAGAGGATCAATCTTATCATCTATGCCTGAGTACTTTGTGAATGAGCCCTCTGTTCTCCTAATATTAGGTTGAAAACCTGTATTTTCTACCGCGTAGTAATAGCATTCTTGCGAATCCCATTTATGATAATGACTTAAGTAGTGAACTTCTATTTTGTGAAGCTCTGCTTGCTCAGGAGAAATTGGTGTGTATGGCAGTTTATCTGACTCGTGAAAACCGTTATCTTTGATAATTTTATTAAAGCTTTCACCACCAATAATCAAATCTTCATTACTGTCTCCGGTATAGTACTTTCGATTCATTAAACTCTCCTTGCCTTCAGACATAGGATTGCCATATTCAACTGGATTTTCTCCGTAAAAAATAAGAGGTATGTTAAATTTTACAGCCATCTGGGGTGCTATTTGTTTTTGGCCAATTATAAAAGCTTGAAAAGGATGACATAAGTTTAAAAAAGCTTTTTTAGTAAGCAATTTATGCAGTGAACCGTTTGGAGTGAATAGAATATTATTAAAACCAGAATGGCAAAAGTTTTCAAAATTAGTATGGCCTATTTCAGTATATTTATTAGGAGCCCATGTAACAGTTAACGGGTTCATACCATATTTATGCTTAAGCATATGAGCTGCAAAGGCGCTATCTTTACCCCCACTTCCAGGCACTATGCAGTCGTAGTTACCATTTGTACTTCTATGTTTATTGCAAAGATCCATAAGATCCTTGTCTCGCTGAGCCCAATCAATTTCATTATCTTTTTTATCCTGCCATCTGCATGCACTGCAAACTCCTTCTTCGTCAAAAAAGATAAAATCTTTTTTTGTTTTTTGATTCTTATTCTTTCTCTCTACTACAGAGGATGGTCTCTGATTAGAAATGACACATCTACTGCAAAACTGCACTTCTGAAGGAAGTCCATAGAACGTTTCTAGATTTGGATCATCTGAATCTAGGTGACTTTGTTCTCTTGCTTTGCTCATAAAATTATTTCTTCTGTTGATAAAATCATTGAGTTTAATAAATTTAACCCCACTTCTCCGCTTTTTTCAGGGTGGAATTGTACGCCCCATATCCCATTTTTTCTAGCAACTGCCGTGATTTTAACTCCATTCCAATCATGATACGCAATCTGGTGAGATGAATTAAAGTTACCAAAAGAATGGATGAAATAGAATTTTCCTAGGTCTTTCTCGGTATTTGTCTCTTGAACGCTACACCATGAAATATTTGGAGTGACGGGTGTGGAATTTTTTGTAAGTCCTGGCATTTCTGTTATATGTTCAATTGATCCCTCAAAAATACCAAAACCAGAAGTATCTCCCTCTTCACTTCCACTTTCAAATAAAAGTTGATGACCTACACAAATTCCAATTAATTTTTTAATTTCATTGGATTCAAGCATATCTTTCATCATTTGAAAAAATCCGAGACTTTCTAATTCACCTTTGCAGTGAGAAAAAGAGCCTACGCCTGGCAGAATTATGGGTTTTTTTGGATCTAAGTTATCTGGTTTATTTACCTCTATCACCTCATGCTCAATTTTTAGTAAAGCGTTAATAACACTTTTTTTATTGCCTACTCCATAGTCTATATATTGAACTTCCATATTATTAATTATTTCTCTGACTTAAATCAGCCACTCTTTTTCCAGCATGAAAGGCTGAGGCAACTGCTAAACCTTCTAATTTTGTTGTTAGCCAAGAAATATCGTCTATATCTTGATTGAATCCTCCGCTATAAACCAAAGGGACATCTACATGCTCTCTAACCAGGTTAATTAAATTTGTATCAACTCCTTTATTCATCCCATCTTGGTCTACTGAAATAAGATGCACTTCTCCGATCTGGAAATCTTGTAATGCGGATAACCAGTCTATAAGATCTATACCTGTAAACTGTCTACCATATTCGCATAAGCAAGAATATCCATTATCATTAAAATTTTTTTTTGCTTGTATTTCAATGACGATGGCTTGAGAGCCATATACATGAGAGATTTTTTTAAGGATAGAAAGGTCATGAAAAAGAATGGTATTTAATGCAACCTTATCAGCTCCACTATCAAACATTATTTTGCAGTCGTTAATGCTTCTGATTCCTCCACCAACACACATGGGTGTAAAAACTGTTTCACTAACATTTGAGACCACGGTATCTAGGGTAGCTCTTCCATAAAGGCTTGCAACACTATCTATAAAGAAAATCTCATCAGCGCCTTCCTCATAATATCTATTGGCAAGATTAGCAGGGTCGCCTATATTTCTAATGCCCTCAAGTTTTCTTCCTTTTACAGCGTAGTCTGTTTTAGTTTCTATCTTTGCTATGATGCGCATAAAATAATGCAGTACTATGCTGCTAAATATAAAAAAATATTATAATTAATTCTATTATAATGCTGTCCAACCGCCATCTACCAATATATTTTGCCCAGTTACGTAGGCAGATAGATCTGATGATAGATATGCGATTATGCCTTTAAAATCCTCTTCTGTTGCCATTCTGCCCAAGGGCACTCTATCTTCATACTTACTTACAAATTCACTGGGCTGATCTCTAAAAATTCCTCCTGGAGAAATTGAATTTACTCTAATTTCTTTAGCAAGAGTGGTTGAAAGCCATTTGGTTAGTTGGATTAATCCTCCTTTAGATGCAGCATAGGCTGCAGGATTACCCATATTTGTTCCTGCGTATATGGAATAGTCTGGTGCAGAAACTCCGTAAATAGATCCTATATTTATAATTGATCCATTTCCACTAATACGAATAAGAGGAGCCAGGTCTCTTGTTAAGTGAAATACTGAGCTTAGGTTTATATTCATTGCCCTATCCCAGGTTTCTATTGACTGATCTTTAAATTCAGTAACCCAGCCTTTCAATGAGTTTTCGCTAACTAATGCAGCTGCATGAATAAGTATATTTAGGCTATCACTTTCTTGTAAAACTCTATTAATTGCGAATTCTCTAGAATTAATGTCTTCTAAATCTACCTCAATTACCAAAATAGTAATTTTGCTTTCAGGCGATATGGTATTGGTGATCGCTGAAAAGTTTGAACCAGGTAGATCAAGTAAGATTAGGTTACATTCTTGCTCAATTAATGTTTCACATATTGTTTTGCCTAAAAATCCACAAGCTCCTGTAACTAATGCTGTTCTTCCTTTCAAGCTCATCAGACTTTGCAATGTTCTCATGTTGAATCCTCTAATTTATTTGCTAAGTATTGTGCAATCTCCATATCATATGCTGTATCTATATCTATAGACCTCTCTTTAGGAATATAAACAGATCTTACTTTGCCATCAAAAATATGGCTATTTGATTTTACGAAAGGAACAGAGGCAATAAAAGCAACTGTTGTCATATCATATACTTCAGGTGAGTCCTGTCTTCTAGTAAGCGCTTTTTTCGGTTTAATTACCAAAGAAGAAAAGCCATGATCATCAACTGTGACCATATTAAAATATGGGCTTCTATGGGCTTCTGTTACAGATATCACAATATCAGTTTTGTTGTTTTCAAATTCAGCTATACATTTTTCAACATCAAAAACATTTCTTAAAGGCGATGTTGGCGGAAGGACTACTAATCCAAAATTAGGCTCACCTTCTTCTTCTAAATATTTAATTGCATGTCTCCATACCATCCACTCTGGAGAAGAGTCTGATGCAAGCTCAGAAGGACGCATAAAAGGAACTTCTGCACCAGCATCTAGAGCAACCTTAGCAATCTCTTTAGAGTCTGTAGAAACAATGACTCGGGAAATTTTTTTTACCTTTTTAGCTATCTCAATTGACCAAGTTATGAGAGGCTTGCCTGAGAGCTTATAAATATTTTTATTTGGAAGCCCTTTTGAACCGCCTCTAGCGCAAATTAGTGAAATGTAGTTCATTTTTTAAAAGAATTGTAACTCATTTAAATATGGGTCCACTAATTAATTAATTAAGGAATATATATTTTCTGATTCTTTATGTTGGAATCTCTAATAGCATCAATTAACTGAAGTGCTAACAAGCCATCCTCACCTGTAATTTCACATTCGTGATCTTCTTCTACTGAAGTTAAGAATGATTGCAGCTGGAGTTGGAAGCTATAATTTCGTTCCTTTTTATCCGAAAATATTTTCTCCCATTGACCTTTAATTCCACAATAAAAAAAAACTTTTCCCTCTATTAAATCGCATTTGAGTGTGCCTTTCTCGCCGATAATAGTGCAATTTCTTGAGAGATCATGCCTGGTAAAATCTATTTTCAACACAGCATCAATACCGTTATTGTTAAAGGCCTCGGCCCTCATCTCCATGAGAATATTAGCAGTGTCTTCAACATCAATATTTAAGTTACTTTGCTGTGAAAGTGAACCTATAACCCAATTTACTTTGCCAAAAATCCACATAAGGTAGTCTAGCTCGTGGCATAGCTCTAGTAATACGCCTCCACCTAAGTCTTTTCTTGCGGAAACGCCTTTAGAATATTCCGAGCCGGGCCTCCATTGCTTAAGATTTTGTCCTACTTCAGCCTGAATAGATAAAATTTTTCCTATTTTCTTTTGCTCAACCTGCTTTTTTAAAAATGCCAAGCATGGTAAAAATCTTAGGTTGAATCCCGTCATTATCTTTACATTTTTTGAGGAGCATAGATTTAATAGATCTTCTACTCCGTGACTATCTTTAGACAGAGGCTTTTCTATTAATAAATGAATGCCTGCCATGGCTAACTCTATGGCTATAGATAAATGCATTGATGCAGGATTAGCTATAATAGCTATATCAGGCTTTTCCGATATTGCATCCTGTAAATTACTTACAGAAAGGGATACTCCACTTATCATTTCATTACAACTTTCTGGATTATGTCTGAGCGCAATTATTTTAATATTAGGGAATAATTCTGTTATTACTCCTAAATGCCTCATACCAATACTCCCTAATCCAATAATAAGAGCTGTTTGAATTTTGTGTTTTTTTTTGTCTATCTGAACCATCCTTCAGGATTTACCTCACCTTTAATAGTCATTTCTTTTCGAAGGATTTTTTTCTCAGTGAAGTCTGTTGTGCTCAGAATCTCCGCGATTTTCTTACCAGCATCTCCAACTCCATAGGGATTGACTGCACTGTTGCAACTATTGATAAAGGCTGAATTATTAAAACATTTATGTATAGCCGAAACAATTTCTTCTTTATTATAATTAGTATCTATTACATTTTCTGCTCTCAATCTTCCTTGTTGCCTTGAGCCAATATTAACAGTGGGGCATTTAAAAGCAGGGGTTTCTTTTATTCCAGAGGATGAATTTCCAACACAAGCAACTTTATAATTAGTATTTTCTGCAAGTGCTAAAATTCCATGGTAGTTATACCGTCCCAACGATTGATGAATTTGGAGATTAATTCCAAGGTATTTATCCAACTGGTTATGAATCTCCTTTATGATTGCCCTCCCTCCAGAATCATTATTGGGATAGGTAACAATTATCTGTACATTTTGCTGAGATAGCTCTAACAAGGCCCCAAGAGATGGAGTAATCTGCTGTCCCGCCAGCTCGAACTCTGTAGTGACTGAATGCTGGGTGAAAAGAACTATTGGGCGCTCTAAATCAAGAGAATAAATTGATTTTAGTTCTTTGGGATCAGCAAAATTATGCTCTTGAATCATATCAATTGCAGGAAATCCTACGGTATTTACTCTCCAGGGAGCTTCTCCCATGGATAAAATTCTATTGGTCGCTTGATCATTCGTTGTAAAATGAATATGTGCCAACTTTGTCATTGCATGACGAACGGAGTCATCTAATGCCCCGCCTTCTGTAATATCACCACCCTCTATATGTGCAGTGGGTATATTCATTTGAGAAGAGGCTATTACCGCGGCAAAACCTTCAAAACGATCAGCATATACAAGAAAGACATCTGGCTGAATGTTGCTAAGAGCCTCGGAAATAGACAAAACTCCTGTTCCTATAGCATGAGATGTCGCATTAGGTTTTGATTCATCAAGATCTATTTCAACAATATTATGAATGGTGAATCCATCCATTTCGATCTCTTTTATAGTTTGGCCAAAATCTTTCTCTAGATGTGCGCCTGAAACCATAAGCCTATAATCTAGGTCTGGATGAGCATCTATTGCCTTTAAGACTGGATATTGAAGACCATACTCAGCTCTGTTACCAGTAAAGACTGCAATAATTTTTTTCATATTTTATCCCCAAAAACTAATTCATTAAGCCCTGATGAAATTGAAAAACTTGGCACCCAGTCTACTTCTTTTTTTGTTTCTTCAATATCTAACATTACTGCAGAGATAGCATTACTAGGATTTGTTTCTAATAAAAATAGTTCATTTTTTTTAAATATTTTCCTTAAAATATTAAACAAGTCGCTAACAGAATGTGAAATTCCAGAGCCTACATTTAAAACTTTGCTTGAAAATTCTTTTTTAATTAATTGCTCAAAAAAAATAATTAGGTCTTGAATAAATAAATAGTCTCTAATTGGAGATTTATCCCAAACTTCAATCTTGTTTTTTTCAGCTCGCAGCTGCCTAATTAATTTTGATAGTACATTATCCTCGCTCATACCAAATCCATAAATATTTGCTAGCCTTAATACGACTCCTTTATTATCTAAGACCATTTTTTCACATTCAATTTTTGCTTCTGTATATGCTGAACTCCGAAAAAGTTTAGAACTAGTTGTGTGCTTTATTAAATGTTTATCTCCATAAACTGCAGATGACGATGCATAAATAAAGTGTGCATTTGATGAATTTATTGCATTTGATAGATTTCTTTGAGCCGTATTAATATAGTTTATGTCTTCTATATTTTTATTTGGAATTCGACTAGGCTCCGCCAAAAAAATTATTTTTTTAAATTTTGGCAAGTCAGAGAATGATGGACAAATTTCGATAGCATAAGGTAAATGATACTCTGGTTTTTTTCTATGAATTGCTATGAAATCAACTTTTTGTCTATGAAAATGCTCGCATAAATTCCTTCCAATAAAGCCAGATGCTCCAATAATTCCAATTTCGTTCATAGTGGACAATAAAATTAATTAGCTTTTAAAGGCCTCAATATCCTCAGGGCTAAGATGAGTATCACTTGAAATATCTTTTGTAGATTTTAGCCCAAGAATGCTATTAAAATCTTCAGCTAATATAGCTCCGCTTCCAGGACGTTTTACCCAAATATTATCTTTGGAAAAGGTCTCGCCTTTTTTTATATCAGCAATAGACACAACCGTTGCAAAAGCAAAATTGATAGTGGGCATCTCTTCACCTACGGGGCCTTTGCTGCCCCCTCTTTCTTGAAAGATAAGATTTGCTCCTTTGATTAAATCTTTTGCTTCGCTTGAATCCATAGAGCAAACAATATCAGGACCTTCGCGTGACATTGAATCTGTAAAATGTCTTTCTAGAATTGATGCACCAAGTGCCACAGCTCCAAAACATGCGTGGTTCGTAGTTGTATGATCTGACAATCCAACTACAGCATCTTCAAATTCATTCTGCAGCTCTCTTACCGCTTCGAGTCTTACAAGATGAGGGGGTGTTGGATAAATGTTTGTAGTATGTAGAAGAGCATATGGTATTTTTCTGGACCTTAGTATGGCAACTGATTTTGTAATGCTGCTAATGTCATTCATTCCTGTACTTAAAATCACGGGTTTTCCTAGATCAGCAATATGCTCTATCAAGGGAAAATTATTGCACTCACCTGAGCCTATTTTATATGCCTCAACATTCATTTTTTCTAGTCTATGGGCAGCAGCTCTCGAAAATGGTGTGCTAATGAAGATCCTATCCTTGGATTCAACATACCTTTTAAGCTCTTGCTCCTCTCTCTCATCCAATGCACAACTTTCTATAATTTCATATATAGACTTATCTGAATTACCAGGTATGACTTTTTTAGCAGCTTGAGACATCTCATCTTCCACAACATGCGTCTGATGCTTTATAATTTCTATACCTGCCTCTACAGCAGCATCGACCATCTGAAAAGCCGTTTCAAGAGAGCCGTTATGATTAATTCCTATTTCGGCTATTACTAAAGGTGCGTGGTCGTAACCTATTTTTCGGCCACATATTGAAAACTCGTTCATATATTAGATCTTATAATTTATTTTTTTTATACTCAAATTCTAAATCAAAGAATTTTTAATATGATAAAGCCTAAAGGCTTTCTATCCAATCTTTTCCAAGGCAGTACTCTATTTGATGTAGGTTATGCTGCCCAAGAGGTTGTTCTCTTAGTTCAAAAAAATGCTGATCATGCTCAACTGAGTGATGGTGACTCCAATTCCTTTGAAAATTTGCCTTTAAGAATCTTGCATTAGCTGTTCTTCCATCCACTACTATCAAAGTACCAGGAGTAAGAAAATGCTCAAAGGCAAGTATATCTCCTGACATAGGCATTCTGTCTGAGTGGGCTGTAGAAATGCCTCTTATATTTCCATTAGCAGAAAACTGATCTGGTGCATCTAAATAAATTAAGTCAGGGGATATGTTTGGCATATCTGTGTAAAAAGTACAGACCCTAGAATTAAAAGTAGAAACCTCTAATGGAGAATAATGAAGATTAATATGCTCCAAATCACCAAACTCTTTTTTGACCTCTTCTAACCACTCACTATTATTTTCTACAGAGTGACATTCAAATAGATTGGCTCTTCTTAAATTATCTTTTATGTACTTTTCATGTTTTTGCTTATTTCGCTTTAGAGCATCGTTGAATACTAGAGTGCTTTTTCCTACTCCAAATTCAAGGATAGTAGTGACCTTTCTTGAGATAATAAGGAAATGCAACCTAGTTAAATCATCCAATTCTACTGGAAAAGGAATTTTATTATCTTGATCAACATTAGAATAAATATCTTTTTCAATTTTCCGATCTATCTTTCCATAATCTTCAAGGTCTATGCCTAGTTCTTTATAAAATGGATATTTCTTTAAATGTTCTTCGTGATTAAGTTTTTTAAACACTCTTTACCCCTTACTGCTGTTTGATACGCTAGGTCATATAATTTAAGGTGCGATTCTATAGCATTACTGGGCGTTTTACCAGTTTACGATTTTATGCACATTAGTGCTTATATAGTTTAATTTTACTTATTATATTTTTATGCAAATTGAGGGGCTATCAACTCAAAACCGCATTCTTGCAGGTGGGCATGATCAATTCATGCATCGGACTAGAAGTTGCTTAATGCTAATATCCACAATCAGTATTCAGGATTGAAAAGAGATAATTTCTTGTTGTACTTGCATCTTGCCAACTATCCGTTGATGAAATTAAATCAAGACAGCCAAGCTTGTCTGCATCAATTGGAACACCTTTAAATAAATTGTCATGATTTCCATTAAATGATAAAGGCCGATTTGGAAAAGTAGAATCTGGTAAGGATAGAAAATTACCATCTCCGTCATTCATTGCAACATGCGCTCCATGAAAGCTACTTTGAAAATCTCTTGTTGAATGAACAATATCAAGGGCTCCATCTAGATTCATGTCTCTAATATAAATATTGCTTTCACCATGATGATTGGCTGCTCTTTCCTGGTTTGGGAAACGTGCATCTGTTTCATCTACCAGATTGCCAGTACCATCATTTATTAAGACTTGCACATAAGCACCTTCATAATATGGATTAGCTCTTGTAATTCCAACTACAACATCCATAAAGCCATCATTATTTAAATCTCCCTTTGAGGCATGATTATATTTCGTTTCATTAATGCCAAATGGGCCGGAGGGAATTGGAATTTTTTTCCAGTCTTGTATATCTGATGCGCCATTACTAACTAGAACAAAACCCTCCTCTGGTATTTGATCAAAGTTACGTCTGTCATTGAAATTCCAAAAAATAATATCGTCAAAGCCATCATTATTTAAATCTGCTAGCAGACTACTCATGGGGCTTCCATATGCATAATTCCAATCTAGATTAAGGTATGGATGAATCGTAAATCTACCTTTACCATCGTTAACCAATAACATATTGCAAGCAAAAAGATCGATGTCGCCATCACCATCTGGATCTCCGCCACTTGCATCATGGGCAAATCTACATAATTGCCCCATGCCATTATTTTCATCATTAATATTT
>MDSV01134857.1_pt1 | contig 11996 bp, 10 predicted proteins | sample 810851 | NCBI WGS metagenome assembly MDSV01 (sample SAMN05326640, study PRJNA326480) | marine metagenome | isolation source: seawater | place: Atlantic Ocean: North East | collected 2012 | reverse complement strand
GACTTTCCCTGGCCTTCATTCAACAGCGGACTTTACTGGGTGGCGCTCCGACTTTACGGTTGCAGGTACAGCCAATGAATTACACACTGATTTCCCACCATGCGTTTCAGTATTTTTTAGCATTATGACATAAAATGTGTGCTGTCAATCTTCTAAAACTCTTATTTATTAAGATTTTTCCGATAAAGTAACTATTTATTTGATTAATATTTTGAAATATAAGATTCAATAATGACTATTAAGACTAATAAAAAAATGGAATTAGAAGACTTCATGAATGGTAAAACAGATGCCATTAGCATAAGACAAAAATATTTAAAAGATGTAAGTAAAAATAACAAAAAAACAAAAATAACTTTTATTACCCCTAATGTAGTTGGTTCAAAAACTTTAATAAGACGTGTTCAACCACCTTTAGGTATCGCTTGTCTAGCTGGAGTTTTAGATGAATTTAATTTCAAAAACATGCAAATTATAGATTCATCAGCAGAAGGTTATGATAATGTAAAAAATCTTGAAGATGGTTTTATTGAGTTTGGTTTAGAAGATAATGATGTAATCAAAAAGATAAATGAATTTAAACCTCACATTATAGGTATATCTGCTCTTTTTTCATCTCAATTCGGTTGTGCAGAAAGACTTGGTAAAGAAATTAAAAAAAAATTTCCGGAATCAATATTAGTTTATGGTGGAATTCATGCATCAAAAGAATATAAAAATATTTTAAGAGAGAATAGATATATTGATTATATTTTATGTGGTGAGGCTGACTACACTTTTACTGTTTTTTGTAATCTTTATGAAGAAAATAAAAATCTTAAAGATTGTCCCTCAGTTGCTTATTACGATGAACCTCAGGATAAAGTAATTAAGAATATTGAACCACCTGGTTTAGATATGAATGAACTCCCTTTGCCTGCATGGCATTTAATGGATATGGAGATGTATTGGAAAATTGGTATGCCTCATAATCCATTTATGAAATCAAAAGAATTTTTAACTATAATGACAGAACGAGGTTGTCCAGAAAAATGTTATTTTTGTTCAAGTGCAAATTTTTTTGGAAATTCAGGTCGTTTCAGACCGCTTAATCCAGATAAAGCCTACGAAATGGTTAAATATGCTGTAGAAAAATATGGAGTAAAAGAAATTCAGATTGAAGATGATACATTTACACTAAATTCAAAAAGAGTCGTAGAATTTTGTAAAAAAATAAAAAAATTTAATTTAAGAATTACACTTCCTAATTCTGTAAGAGCAGACGCTCCAAAAAATTTAGAAAGAAGATTGGAAATGTTTCAACATATGGCAGACGCAGGTTTTGAAAAATTAGGAATTTCGGTTGAGCATGGTGATCAAGAGTTTTTAGACAAAACAATTGGTAAAAGATTAGATTTAAACGAAGTGATAAATTCTATAGATTTAGCTCATAAAGCTGGAATCATGGTACACACAAATTTTATGATGGGATTTCCATTCGAAACAAAAGAACATAGAGAAAAAACAATAAATTTTGCAAAATCACTTAAATCAGATAGTTTTTCTGTGTCTTTAGTTGCACCTTTGCCAGGTACAAAACTATATAAAGTCGTAAAAGAGAATAATCTTTTTACACCAAACTTTAAAGTTAGTAGAATAGTTTATGATGTTGTTAACATAATCCCACATGATATTTCACCAGAAGATTTATTAGCTTTGGTCAAAAAACTAAATAGAGAATTGAATGCTATGGCTTTAAAAAATAATCCAAAGTTGGCTGAACATTACGAATTGATTAAAAATAAGAACATTAAAGATAGAAAATATCAATACGAAGAAGAAAAAAAATTAGTTGTCCAAGGTCAAGCTCACGGCTCAGTAGTACCAAATTAATATGTTTTATTTGAGTTTATAAATGATAATTTCATTTATGAATGATTAATATTATTTTTTTAAGTATTGTTGCATCAACATTATTTACACCTATAGGCTTTTTATTTAATAAAAATCAATTAAACAAATCGAATAGTTTTGAAGATTTTTCAAAATCACTCGTATATTCAATTATTATTCTTTCTTTTCTAGCATTATTAATAAATTTCTTTTCCCCTTTAGATAAAATAATAAATTCTTTAATACTATTAATTCCAATACTCGTTATTTTTTTTAACAGAAAAATTTTTTTTGAGACTAATTTTTTCTTATTTTCATTTTTTGTTTCAATTATTGTTTTATTATTAATTACAAAAAGTAACACTTATAGACCAGATGCGGGTTTATATCATTTACCCTATATAAGCATATTAAATGATGAAAAAATAATTTTTGGGTTGGCAAATTTACATTTTAGATTTGGTCACGTATCAATCATTCAATACACATCAGGTATATTTAATAATTTTATTTTTTCATCTAATGGAATTATTTTTCCATCAGCTCTAATTTATTCTGCAATATTAATTAATTTTTGTTCTCAGATATTGTCATACTTAAAAAAGAAAAATTACAATATTCATTTATTTTTTTTGATTTTAACTATTATATTTATTGCAGGTAAGATGGGGAGATACAGCGAATTTGGAAACGATGTACCCGCTCATATTTTATTCCTTTTTTTAATATCAGAGGTATTAAAAAATATATCAAAAAATAATACTGAAGAGATTAAAAATTTTTTTTTAATTTCAATTTTTATAATTTTAAACAAAATATTCTTAATAATGTCTATATTCATTCCTTTTTTATTTGTTTCAAAAAAAAATTATAAAGAAATTTTTTTTAGCAAAAAGGCTATTTTTGGAACATCCTTTATTTTATTATGGGCTTTAAAAACTACGATCATTTCAGGTTGTGCTATCTATCCAGTTAAAGCAACTTGTTTAAAAAATGTTGCTTGGATAGATATTGAAAAAATAGAAATTATATCAAATGAAAATGAGGCATGGGCAAAAAGCTGGGTCAATCATAAAAATGAAATAAATCACAAAGAGTATATAAAAAAATTTAGATGGGTTTCAACTTGGCTAATCAATAATGGTTTCAAAACTTTTAAAATTGTATTCCCATATTTAATTATATCTTCTTTGATTGCATTTTTACTCTTAAGAAACAATAAAAACAAAAATAAAATTCCAAAAAATGATTTTTTAATATTAAAAAGAATTCTTATAATATTATTAGTTGGTATTTTGATCTGGTTATTAAAAGCACCAGACTTTAGATATGGACTGGGTTATATGATCGGTTTAATCTCTCTATGTATATCAATATTTATTTCTAAAATTAAAATAAAAACAAACATTAATAAGTTGGTATTATTAATTCTGATAATTTCATTCTCTATATTTGCTTTAAAAAATTCAAAAAGAATAGTTTTGGCTAATAATGACTATTTTAATTATCCTTGGCCTAAATATTATTCACATGATAATAAAAATGAATATAAAAAACCAAAAAAAATTGTGCTTAATGGTAAAGAAATATATAAAGCAAATGGACTTTGTATGTACGGATTTTCACCCTGCTCTAATCAAAAAATTAATTTTTTTATTTTTGATAAATTTAGTTATTATTTTTTTATTAAAAAATCAGATAAATAAAAAACAATGTATGATTTATTATTTAGTAATAATTTCTATTTAAATTTTTTAAATAGCTTTTTATTTTTAATATTTAATGTTTTTTTCTCATATCTACTACATCTTAACTTTAAACAAAGAAATCTAATTTTAATAAATCAATATCAACCAATTATTATTTTTTTTTGTATATTTGCTCTTATTTCGTTTATTTTTAATATCTTAATTTTATTTAATGCATATGAATACTTTAAACATGCACTAATTCTATTATCTTTAATTCAAATTTTATTTGTAATTAAATATTTTAATCTAATTAAGAAAATAAAACTTAAATCACTTGAATTTGATAAAACAGTTGGATTTATTATCTTAATACTATTTAGTCTTTACTTAATTTCAATATTACCTATTTCTGATGCTGACAGTATTGCTTTACATCAAAATTTATCTAATGAAATTTATTTAAAAGGTTTAAAAAATGTTGATATTGAAAAAAATCTTTCATTTACAATTTATTCTAATACTCAAAATCTATTAATTATTTCGCCGATAATAAATTCTGATAATTTTGGATCTCAATTAAATTTTTTAATTTTTGTATTATTTTTTATATACAAATATTCAAATAATAAAAGTTTTGTCCTTATTTTACTATCATGTCCATTAATAATTTATTTTATATCTGCCCAAAAATTACAATTATTTTTTGGTATTTTGTATTTGGTAACTTTTATTATTATCCATGAAAAATTAATAAAAAATAAGATAGATTTATTTTTAACAATTTTACTATTAGTTTTTTATTCATCTGGAAATTTATCATATATTCTTTTTGCATTACCTTTATATGTATATCTTTTCTATAATTATAAACAAAGATGGTTAAATATTTTATTATATTCTATCGTTAGTTTTATTTTTATTTTACTTCCAGTTTTATTGATAAAATATATTTATTTTAATAATTTAATTGCTCCATTTTTAGATGCTATATTTGGAACTAATAATTTTTTGTATAACGCATACTCTTATTCAATTAGATCCACTGAAGGCTGGTTGAACAATCCAGCAGATATAAAAAAATATATAAGACCATTTTTCTCATTTAAGTTAAGCGAATTATCAAGTTCCCTAGGGATAATTTTTTTGCTTATGTTGATTAGTTTTAAATTGCAAAAAGAATTAAAGTTTTTTCCATTAATAATTATTGGAATTGTCATTTCTACAGGACAAATTTTACCTAGATATTATTTAGAAGCATTTTTAATTCTGGCGTACTATTTTAATTTAAAAAATATTTATATAAAATTACTTACTTATTCTCAAAATTTTATAATATTAATCATTTCAATAATCTTTATCAGTATCGCTTATTTAAAAATGAATGTTTTAAATAATAAAAATGAATATATGAACAATTTTTCGTACTCATATTACAATGCTAATCAATTAATGAATTTAGAAACTAAAAGTAACATATTAAACCTAAGTTTAGATCGTCCCTCATTATTTTTTAAAGAAAATATTTTTTCATCTAGAACATTTGCAATACTTAATGATTATGACAAATTTGATAAATATTTTATTCAATTTATAAATAAAAAATCAATAGATTATCTAATATCTGAAAATGATAAAAGTATACCCTCATGTTTGAAACTTGATAAAATTGGTCAAATCAGTCAAACTAAAGTAGTAAGAAACTTTTTAAGAAAACCCTTAAAAAGAAAAAGTTTTATATTTAAAATTAAAAATAATAATTGTAAATAATTTCATGCTAACAATTATAATACCTGTATATAATGAAATTAATACACTAGAAAAAATTTTAAAAAAAAATTTAATAGTAAAAAAAATAAAGAAGAAAATAATAATTGTTGATGATGGCTCAACTGATGGAACTAGGGAGCTTTTAAAAAAAAAGATTTCTAAAGACAAAAATATTTTTAAAATTATCTATCATAAAAATAACATGGGAAAAGGTGCTGCAATTAATTCTGCTAAAAAATATATTGGAAAAAAATTTGTAATAATTCAAGATGCAGATCTAGAATATAATCCTAAGGACTATAACAAAATATTGGAGATTCTACAAAAAAGAAAACACAAAGCTGTTTACGGATCTAGGGTACTAGGAAAAAACAGATATTTAGATGACAAAAAAACAAAAACTTATAGAATTTTTGCAAATCATGTTCTTACTATTTTTTCAAATATAATAAATAATCAGAGATTAACTGATGCTCACACTTGTTATAAAGCATTTGATGCTAAGCTATTTAAAAAAATTACTTTAAGAGAAAAAGGTTTTAGTTTTTGCCCAGAAATAACAACAAAAATTTCTAATTTAAAAATTGATATTAAAGAAGTTAAAATAAATTATATGCCACGATCATATGATCAGGGGAAAAAAATTTCTTTTATTGATGGATTTGATGCATTGTGGACAATCATTAAGTATAAATATTTCAAAAAATAATTTGTAACTTTATTTATGAAAAAAATTTACATCATAACTGGAAAAGATGAATGGCTAACTAATATTGTTATAAAGAAATTAATAAATAAGTACCAAATTATTTTGATTAAAATAAATAACGAAAATTTCAATTTATATAAATCAATAAAACTTGTTATTTTATTTGGAGCTATAAATACACTTAATATTTTATTCAAGAAAATTAGAAATCAAAATGTTAAAATTATTTATATGAAAAAAGATCAATTAGAAGATTATTTAAAAAAGATTAATAAAAATAAAATATTTTTGATTAATTTAACATTTAAAATAAAAAAAAATTTTAAAAATATTTTCAATTGTCATCCCTCAATCTTACCAAATTATAGAGGGCTGCTACCAATTCAAAGAAATATCTATGACAATATTTTTAACAATAAAAACAACTATTTTGGTGTAACTATACATAAAATCAACAAAGAATTTGATGAAGGTAAAATTGTGTGGAATAAAGTAATTCATATTAAAAAATTTATAGGTAATCAAAGAATAATGTACGAAAAGATGTACTCAAATTTCAGTGAAGGAATTGATCAAATTGTCTCAAATAAAAAAAAATATTATAAAAAGATAAAAAAAGATTATAGTTATAAAAAAACTTTAAATTTAATTGAAATTTTAAAATTAAAAATAAAAATTTTATATTATTAGAAATGAATCTTTACTCAACAAAAACAGCAAATGAATTAAATGCCAATAAAATAAATAAATTATATAAAGAATATTCAAATATAAAACTTCCCGATATATATTACAAATTTTCATTTGGTAAAAAAATTTTTTCTAAAGCAAAAGGATCTTATTTATTTGATAAAGATAATAAAAAATATTTTGATTTTACCGGTGGTTTAGGTGTAGCTAATTTTGGTCATAATCATCCTAAAATATTAAAAACCAGAATTGAATTCCAAAAAAAAAATTTTACTGATATTCATAAAAGTTATTTGAATAGATTTTTAGCTGCAGCTAGTTTTAACTTAAGTAAAGTTCTCGGAGGCAAACTTAAATTTGTTTTTTTTTGTAACTCAGGGGCAGAAGCTGTTGATGGGGCATTAAAAATTTCATACAAATTTTTTAATGGAAAAAGAAAAATGGTTCTTTGTTCTGACAGATCATTTCATGGAAAAACAATTGGTGCTGGCTCATTAAGTTCTGGTGATAATTTTGTATCTGATAATTCAAGATTTAGTTTTCAAAAAATATCTGGCGTAATTAGATATAAGTTTAATAATTTAAAAAATATTGAAAACATAATTAAAAAAAATAAAAAAAATATTTATGCTATTTTTATTGAACCTTTTTCTTGCAGTACCTTAACTGAAACAAATAAAGATTTTTTAAGAGCAGTAAAAAAAATTTGTACCAAAAACAATATACTTTTAGTCTTTGATGAGATTTATTCAGGATTTGGAAAATGTGGTTATGATTTCTATTTTAAAAAATACGGTGTTGAACCTGATATAATTACGCTCTCGAAATCTTTAGGTGGAGGCAAATCAAGTATTTCATCTTATGTAACAAATAAAAAAGTATTTAAACAATCTTATGGATCTCTAACTGGTGCACTACTTCATAGCACAACATACAATTCTTTAGCCGAGGAATGTGCTACCGTTATTGAAACTACAAATCTTTTAAATAATAAGAGATTACTTAATAACCTAAAACAGTTAGACAATAGTATTAAAAATAAATTAATTTCATTAAAAAAAAAGTACCCCGAAATTATATCTGAAGTTAGAGGGTCTGGTTGTCACTATGGTCTTATTTTTAAAAACAAATTTAATTTTATAAAAAAATTAGTAAAATTTATTCCAGTAAGTTTTTTTCAAGATGATTTATTTTTAGATAAATTAATTGTTACTTCTATAATGGAAGAATATTTTTCCAAAAAAAGAGTTATAACTGGATTTACATCTAACAGAGATGTTATACTAAATTTTAGCCCACCAATAAATTGTGACAAAAAATTAATAGAAAATAATATTGATGCTTTTGAAGATGTTATCAAACAAGGTATAGAAAAATTAGTTTTTAAATTTGTTAAGAAAAATATAATTTAAGACAAATGTATATTTTTGATAATATTGTAGCAGGTTCAGGTCCTTCAGGTTTAGTTGTTTTTAGTAATTTGAAAAAAAAATCAATGTTACTAACTGGTGAAACTCTCAAAAAAGTAAATTCTTCCAATATACATCCAAAGATAAAATTAGAAGTTGACGGTAAAACAAATAAAATATCAGATTTGGTTAATTCAAAAAAAAATAAGTTTTCAATATTTTCAACAGCAAATATAGGGGGTTTGTCTAATTATTGGGGTGCGCAATTTTATAATTATAATATTGATGATATTTGGCCAAGAAAAATCTTTAAAAAATTTAAAGTCTACCAAAAAAATTTGAGAGAGATCGACTTAATATACCCAGCAAAAAAAGAAGGTAAGATAGAAAGCCTTAAATATAATAAATTTTTTTTCAATCAAGTATCACCACCAATATTAAAAAAAAAAATTAGATTTTCTAATACAGTCAAAAATTCAAAAAAAATAATAAATGATCGCGTTGTAAATTTTTTAAAAATAAAGAAGAATCTTATTAAAGTAAATACTGAAAAAAATATATACTATTGTAAAAAATTAATTTTATGTGCAGGACCAATTGGAAATGCATTTATCTTATTAAGATCATTCAATAAAATAAAATATGTAACTTTTAAAGATCATAATCCACGACTTTTTTTTGGTTTGGATTTTAAAAAGAAAAAAATTTTTAATTCAAAAAAAACTGAAGTTACTAATTTTCATATTAAAAAAAACAAAAAATTATTTGCGTTTTGTATTTTTTATAAGATAAACCCATATCACTTCAATAAACATTTAAGATCAATAATAAAGATTTCTAAATATTTTTTTTCAAAATTTTTATTTTATGGTCAAATCTGGTTTAAAGATGAATATAATGAAATTAAAATCAACCAGTCTAATAATATTTTTTTTCTTTCAGCAAATAATTTTAACAAAAATAAATTCTATAATAATTTTAAAGAAGATTTTAATAAAATTAAAATTAAAATTTTAAAAATTGTTAATCTAAATTTTGGTTATGGATATCATTATCATTGTCTTAAAATAAATTTATCTAATAAGATTTATCCAATTAATAAATTTATTAAAAAATTAAAGTTACAAAATGAAATATTCTGTTTTGACTCATCAATAATTGATAAAATTGATTTAAAACCTCCTACAAAAACTTTCATGGCAACTTCAAAATTCTTAGTTAAGAATTTTTTAAATAAAAATTAAGTTTTTAGCGCTTTCTTTAGATAACTTGTGTTTAAACCACAATCTTTATAACCTTTTTTTACAATGTTTAGATATCTTTCAGTTGGGTATCTAAAACAAGTTTTGTTTACCATTGTATAAGTCATTATTTTTTTACCATAATAGGAAAAATAATATTTTTTATACAAATTAGGATAATCTTCATATAAATCCAGTTTTTTTTCATCACTTTTTGAAATCTCAAATAATCCACCAGGGACAATAAAATTTTTTTTTGGCTCAATATCAGCTGCCCTATATTTACTTCTAAAAGTTAATCTAAAATTTTTTAAATTTATATTTTTCAAATAAATACTATCTTTACATCTGCGTTTCATTTGAAAATGATGAAGATTACTACCGTAAGCAAAATAAAGCATTTATCGATCTACAATTTCAATATTTTTTTGTTTTATAAATTCCAAAATTTGAGAACTGCATATATCAATCTTAGATTTATTTTCAGAGCGTAAAACAATTGACACACCTAATTTACCAGCATGAAAAAATGGATAGCTACCTATTTCAACATCTTTATTTTGATTTTGAACTTTACTTAATGAATTTGCTATTTCACTTTCAACAGTTCTTAAGCTGATAGTATGACTCAATATTGGTTCTCCACCAACTATCTTATTTTTTAAACCACCTAACATAGATTTTAGAATTGAGGGAACCCCAGGTAAACAAAAAACATTTTCTACAGAAAATCCTGGTGCACCACTTGTTGGATTTAAAATCAATTCTGCACTCTTAGGCATCCATACCATTTTTTGTCTTCCTTTATTAAACTCTCCAGGTTTGTAATAGCTTTCTAATATCTTAAACGCTTCTTTATGTATCTCATATTCTATTCCGAATGCTTTTGAAACAGACTCTGCGGTGATATCATCGTGAGTAGGACCAATTCCACCAGTTGTAAAAACATAATCATTTGTTTTTCTCAAAAAATTTAAATTATCTACAATTATCTTTTCTTTATCTGGAATAACTCTTACTTCATTTACCTGTACACCAATCGAATTTAACCATATAGCAAGAGTACTTGTATTAGTATCTTGAGTTCTCCCAGAAAGAATTTCATTACCAATTATTAATATTGCTGCATTTACTTTTGTGTTTTTTGTCATTTTATATATATAATTTGATTATGGAATTTACCAAGTCTTTATTAAAAGGCAAATTAATCAAAAGATATAAACGTTTTTTTGTAGATGTTAAGTTAAATAGTAAAACTGTGACAGCTCATTGTCCTAATACTGGGTCAATGAAGGGTCTTCTTGAAAAGAATAATGAAGTCTTTATTTTTAAACACGATGATCCTAAGAGAAAATTAAAATATGGTTTAGAGATAATTAGAACTCGAAAAAAACTTGTAGGTGTTAATACCCATATGGCAAATAAAATCGTTAATCATGGTTTGAAAAATAATTTAATCAAAGAACTAAAAAATAATGATCAAATAAAATCTGAAGTTTTTTTTAACAAAGAAACAAGATTTGATTTTTTAATTGAAAAAAAAAAACAAAAAAGCTTTTTAGAGGTAAAAAATGTTACCCTTTTTAGAGATAAAAAAACTGCTGAATTTCCTGACGCTGTAACTTCTAGAGGATCAAAGCATTTACTTACCCTTATTGATGCCATAAAAAAGGGTTACGAATCTTACTTAATGTTTTTAGTTCAAATTCAAAATATGGAGTATTTTAAAATAGCTAAAGATATAGACTATGAGTACTATAAAAATTATTTAACTGCTAAAAAAGCAGGTGTTAAATTTTTAGCTTATAGATGTAAAATAAGTTCAAAAAAAATTTGTATAGATAAAAAAATTAAAATTATTGATGAATAATTATTTGGAAAAATTTAAAAAAATGAGAATAGCAGGTAAGCTTGCTTCACAAACTTTAGATATGCTTACAAGTAATATCAAAGAAGGTATTTCTACAGATTATATTGATAAACTTGGATATGAATTTATAAGAGATAATGGTGGATATTCTGCCCCTCTTTATTACAGAGGATTTAAAAAATCTCTATGCACATCTCTAAATCATGTTGTTTGTCATGGTGTTCCAACCAAGGATAGAATTTTAGAAGAAGGAGATGCTTTAAATGTTGATGTTACAGCGGTGGTTGATGGTTATTATGGTGATACAAGTCGTATGTTTTGTATTGGTAAAACTTCTATAAAGTTAAAAAATTTAATAGATACAACCTATGAATCAATGATGAGAGCTATAAAAATTTTAAAACCTGGAATAAAACTCGGTGATATTGGTTACGAAATTCAATCTTATGTTGAAAAAAAAGGTTATTCAGTTGTTAAAGATTTTTGTGGTCATGGTATAAGTACAACATTTCATGAACCACCTAATATATTACATTATGGAAATAAAAATACAGGCTTAGAATTAAAACCAGGAATGACTTTTACAATTGAACCTATGATTAATGAGGGAAAATTTGGTGTAAAAATGCTTAATGATGGATGGACCGCAGTAACAAAAGATAAATCTTTATCTGCACAATTTGAGCATACATTAGGAATTACAGAAAATGGTTATGAAATCTTTACAGAATCTGCTAAAGGTTATTC
>MDSV01115621.1_pt1 | contig 11997 bp, 11 predicted proteins | sample 810851 | NCBI WGS metagenome assembly MDSV01 (sample SAMN05326640, study PRJNA326480) | marine metagenome | isolation source: seawater | place: Atlantic Ocean: North East | collected 2012 | reverse complement strand
TTAACAAAACTTCATTTAAATACATATTTGTAAATTGTGTCTCTGGTAATACTTTTTGATTATAATTCATTTTAGCATATTCATTAAGTTGTCTTAATTCTTCTAATCTCTCTTCGCCGAAAAAAAACTTTTTAACTATACTTTTGGTTTCGGTAGGTAAATATTTTTTTGCGGTGGATCTTATTAAATCCAAATTAAATGAAAATACTAAAAAGGATATTAATAGTAAAATTATTACAACAAATATTTTTTTCATTCAAATTGTGATATTTTTTATAAAGTAATATTATGTTTCCAGAGCTTAAACATTATTTACTTGATAAAAGAATTGTTTGTAGTCAGTATAAATTGTCATATTTCTTAAAGCTAAATTAATATTTTTTGTTTTATATTGTTTTAGTTGGGTTTCTAAAGTCTTGCTTTGCATATTTGTTAAATAAAAATTATAATCTTTTTCTTGACTAAATTTTTTAAGTTCACCATATCCATTCTCAATCCAATCGATAATATTGAATCTAAATCTTTCAGTAAATTGATGTTTAACTTCCCAATTCTCGTCAATTTTAACAAATTTACTAGTTTGGAATTTTAACACGTCCTCTACTCCATCCATAAAATTTTGTTCTTTTATATTTAATTTATCACTTAAAGATTTGGCAATTTTTAATAGCAGTTCAGAGAATGGTTCCTTGTAATTTAAAACAATTTTGTAAGTATATAACATGTTTAATTTTCCATAATCTTGGTCTTTTAATCTCGCAAAATTTTCAGGCTTCTCCCAATATTCTTTTAATTTTTTTGCAGTAGGAAAGGATTCTGCTTCATCGTAATCTCTCATAAAATCGGAAAAAACCTTGCCCATTTGGCCATCATCAGTTTTGCAAGTTTCAATAATTTGATCAAAAACATTAACCGGATGTATCCCGTAATCTTTTAAGTATTTTAAATAAAAATAGTACCATCTTTTACCCCACATCATTTGTTGTAAAAAATGAAAAAATCTAAAATATCTGAAGTCTTCAATGCTTAAGGAATTTGTTTGAAGCACAGTTTCTTGAAGTTCAAATATTTTTTCTCCTTCATATATGCCATAGCAATTATCATGAAGTCTCCAACCTGTTTTTTTAAAATATTTTTCTCTAGACTCATCAGTATCCATTTCTGTGCCAGGTAACATGTGTAAATTATAATTAATAATATCAAAATCTAGATCTATTAATTTTTTATTGGCCTCAACATGAGTTTTTTTGGTTTCATAGGGCAACCCAATTATTAGTTCAGTAAACCATTGGTCTAAATCATAATTTTTTAATTCATTTTGCATTTGAACTATTTGATCAAGTGTAAAATTTTTTCTTTTCACTGCGTTTAGTGTTTCCTCGTTAAGACTCTGCAGAGATGCTCCAACAGAACCTAATCCTTGTAAAGCAATGGCAGTTTTTACCACTCTATCACTTCTTGTTTTATTCCACTGTGCAAAAACATAACTTGGAAATTTATATTTTAAATGAGCGTTATACATTGTTTTTGCAAAGGTCTCGTCTCTTTCTAAAATTCCAAAGTTTGCATCCGCAATCATAAGAGTTGTCGTTTGTGTACATCTCTTCGAGATATACTCAATTTCATCTAATATTCTTTGTTCATCAAACCTGGCTAATTTTGATGTACCTATACCCCATGCACAAAAAGTACATCTGTAAGGACAGGACCTGTTAGTCTCAATAATTGGTATGTATGGTCCATCAAAATATTCATCCATATCACCATTTAAATATGGAGATGGAATTTCGTTTAAATCCTCTAAAGCTCCGATATCTTCGCCTACATAAACTTCATTTCTTTTTTCTATATTATTAACTAGTAGGCCCGGAACTGGTGAAGAAATAAATTTATCTATATCTTTATTTAAATTAAAAAACTTTTCTGATGCAAGTGTGAACCCTTTTTCTCCTTGATTAATAATGTATGCATTACAATTTTTTTGTTTATCAAAAAATTTTCTTGCCCCTTTTTCGTTTGCATTAATACTGGTTATGTTTGGTCCTCCACCTAGAGTTAAACAATCTTTATTATATTTTTTTGTGATTTCAAAAATCTTCCTATTAAGTTCTGAATTCCAAACATAGTAAGCTAATGCCACTATATCTGGTTTGTCATTTTTAATTTTTTCTATGATATTTACTGGATCTTTAAATAATTGGATTTCAATAGGTATATTTTTTTCAGATAGCTTTTTTTTTGCGTAAGCTTTGATAAGTGCAATATTTAATGGAAAGGTCCATACACCCTTTTTATCCCACTTATGTACTAAATCTCCTATAAAAATTTTCACAGTTTTCCCAATTTAAATATAATTATTATATTAAGATCATAAAATATCACTAATTTACCTGATTTAAAGTAGTTTTTCACATATTTTAGAAGATACCTGAGGAAAAAGATAAATTGATTTAGTTTTAATACTCTTTTTCATTAAATGTCACGTATAATCATTTGTTTCTGTTTTCTAATTTTCCACACTTTGTCTTTTTTTAGAATATCATAAATTAACTGAGATGAATTTCCATTTCCAAAATGTTTTGAGAGTCTAAATTTTTTTAAATAAGAATCATTTATTGCTTGAATAATTTTTCTTTCATTAAAATCAACATTAATGATGCTTTCATGTAAAAATCTATTTTTTTGTCTTTCCCCAATGTTTATTGTAGGTACGCCATATATGGGCGCTTCTCTAACGCCGGCACTTGAATTTCCAATTATAAATTTAGAATTTTTTAATAAAGTTAAAAAATATTCAAATCTAAAAGATTTTATAATTGTAAATCTCTTATTTTTTTTTAAGATTTTATTATAATTGCTTATAATAATATCGTTTCCATAATCATTATTTGGATAAATGACTAGATAATTCTTTTTTGATAATTCAAGCGATTTAATAAATATTTGAACTTCTTTCAAAAAAGATTTTTTTTCTTTAAAAAAGCTTGGGTGAAAAAGTACAATTGAATATTTTTCATATTTAACACGGTATTTTTTTTTCGCTAAATTGAGTGAGGGTAAATTTTTAGAGAGCATAATATCTATATCTGGACTTCCAACGCTAAATATTGAGTTTTTTTTTTCTCCTAATTGTATTAAATTTTTTTTGGCAAATTTATTAGCTACAAAATGAATGTGAGAAAGTTTTGAAATTGCATGTCTTAAGTGCTCATCAATATTTCCTGATAATTCACCTCCTTCTATATGGCCTACCAAAATATTATTTGAGGCACCACAAATTGCTGCGGCTAATGCATCAAACCTATCGCCATGAACCAAAAGTAAGTCAGGTTTAATTAGTAACAAATATTTGGTAAAATCATTAACCGTTCTAGCAAAAATAGTGCTGGTTGGCTCTTCTTTGTTTGATTGATTTTTAAATAATCTAATTTTAGAATATTTTTTATTTTCTTTTATTATTTGCTCATATGTATCTCCATACTTCGATAACATATGCATTCCAGTAATATAAATATAAATTTTAAATTTTTTTTTTAATTTGTTTATTACCGACTTTAGCTTTCCATAATCTGCTCTTGTTCCAGTAATGAAAGCAATTTTTTTTTTATGATACATATTTATTTATTAAATTTTTTTCATTAATTAAATGTCTACTTTTATTAATTAATTGATTTTTTAAATACATTTTAAAAGTATCTTTTTCTAAATCATAATTATTAATCAAATTTGTCATTTCTTTAAAAAACGAGTCTATATTTAAATCTCTAGAAATATCAAACTCAAATAATAGAGGATGATTCATTTTAATAAGATTGTTTATAATAAAAAATAAAACTTTTGCTCTCTTAATACGATCAGCAGATAAACCATCTTCAATTAATTTTTCTAATTTTTCTAAATTTTTAAAGTATTCATCTGAATTATTTGGTTCAATTGGTATGCCAAATCCATGATAATAACAGTCACCACAAACCATGCTTGGTATGCCAAAACATGGATATTCTAATCCCGCTGATCCAAATGAGGTTAAAGCAAAATTTGTAACATCTTTTAAAATACGAGAATTAAATTTGTCTGGAAAAAATTTTACATTTTTTACATCATGCCCAATAATTTTTTCAAATTCTTCAAATGTAGATGTTGATGCTTTTTTTTTACCATATTCGCTGGGATGTTCTTTGATTAACCAATTTATATCTTGTTTAGAATTTTTAATAAAATGCAAAGTTTTTCTTAACCAAGTTAAATTATCTTTAAAAATTCTCCATTCATTATTGAAATTTCCGTCTAACAAGTTATGTCCAAAAACAGTACAAATTTTTTTTGATCTTTCCCAGCCAAGTTCTTTATAAAAACTATCTAAATTGGTTAGATTTTTATTATTAAATAATTTTATAGAATTTTGGTCATAATGGATCATTTCTCCATTAAATACTTTATTAATTATATTAAAACCTTCTATAGAATATTTTTCACTTTCACTTTCATTTTTATATATTGAGTTAAATAACTCGTTGCTAATTTTTATATTTGTTTCAAATTTTTTAATTTGACTATTATAAAATCTTACTCCAATTTTTCTAGGACCCGAAAGTCTAGAAATAACTTTTATATTATTAGACAAAGCCAATTGAAAAATAATATTTGCTGGTAAAAACTGAATTTCAGACATTATCATATACTCAAAATTATTTTTCTTAAAAATTTTTAAAAAATATTCATAACAATATAAAGCTTCCGATAAAAAAAAATAAAATTTGATATTAATTTCATTTGTAGATCCTATTCCCGTATGTCTTAAAATATGGTCATAAACAGATTTTCCTATATTGATTTCTCCATATGAAAAACTCAAAAATTCTTCTACGTTTTTATATTTTTTTAATATTTTAAAAGCGGTTAAAGCATACTTTATTCTATTTATTATATTAATGCGTGGATACTCTATAAAATCATTAATTGCGTAACTTTTAAAAATTTTTTTTCCAAATAAGTCATGAGAATCTAAAGCTCCAATAACTTGATATTCATTATTGAAAATATTCTGAATATATTTTCCAATTATACATTCAGATAATGTGAATCCGATTTGATGAACAAAGTCTGTAATTATTATTTTTTTTTTTGCAGTAGGGTTGTTTTTCCAAAAATTTTTATTTTTTTGTAAAAAATCTATTTCTTCTTTGCTAGATTGTTTTTTTTTATTATTTCTAAAAATCAAAAAATAATTTTTAGAATGAAAGAATAAAGAGTAAAATATTAAATAAATTAACTTCATTAAACTAAGTTTTCTAGTAAAATTTTAATTTTTTTTAACATCAAGTGGTTTCAATTGAGTGCCCTTTTTAATATTTCTTCTAGCTTTAAATTTCAACAAATTACTATAATCTTTTATTTTAAAGAAACCATTGCCAGGACGTATTGGAAAAATATTTTTAGTAGTAAATTTTTCATTAATTGAAATATCTTTAATTGCAGCAACTGATGCAAAGGCAAAGGCAATCGTTTTAGACTCCTCTCTCAAGGGGATTTTTTTTCCATTTTTAGACTCAAAAATAATTTTAGATCCTTTAATCAATTCTTTTAGTTCCGAACCATCCATTGATGATGAAATATCTGGTCCTGAAATTTTTTTATCATTTATAAAGTGTTTTTCTACAATAGAGGCTCCGAGTGAAATGGCCCCAAGACACGTATAAATAGTTTCTGTATGATCTGACAAGCCTATTATTGCATCGTTAAATTTTTTTTTTAGCTCTAACATTGCATTTAGTCTCACTAGCTTATGTGGTGTCGGATAAATATTTGTACAATGAAGTAATGCAAATGGTAATTTATATTTTCTTATTATATTTACCGCAGGTATAATTGTTTGAATGCTATTCATTCCTGTGCTTAATATTATTGGTTTTCTTTTTTTACAAACGTATTCGATAAACGGATAATTGTTACATTCTCCTGATCCAATTTTGTATAAAGGAACATTAAATTTTTCCAATCTATCCACTGCTTTTCTAGAAAATGGTGTGCTAAAAAAAATTCTTTTTTTACTTTTGATATAATTCATTAGTTTAAATTCAGATTTTTCTGACAAAGAACTTTTCTTAATTATTTCATAAATAGATTTTTTTGAATTGCCTGGAATAATACTTTTTGCATTATTTGCCATTTCATCATCGACTACGTGAGTTTGGTGTTTTATTATTTTTACACCAGATTTAATAGCAGCATCAGCTATTGCGATTGCAGAGTCCAATGATCCATTATGGTTTATACCAATTTCAGCAATAACTAATGGTTCAAAATTTTCGCCAATTTTAAAATTATTTAATTTTATCAAAGGTTTGCTTACCAAATTGTAAATCCTCCATCTACGAAGATATTTTGTCCAGTTATATAATCAGAGTCTTTGCTAGTTAAAAATCTTAATAGTCCAAAAATTTCTGATTGTTTAGCCATTCTATTAAAAGGTAAAAGTTTGGAGTAATCTTTTAAAAATTTTTTATTGTGTTTATTATAAACTCCAGAAGGAGACATCATATTGCATGTGGTATTATATTTTGCCAAATAGGCAGCTAACCATTTTGTTAATCCAATAATACCTGATTTGCTTGATGTATATGCTAAAGCAGAAAAAAACTTCTGATTTTTATAGATATTATGATGTGGGCTCACAGACCCATAAATACTTCCAACATTAATTATTTTTTGTTTAATTTTTTTATTATTATGAAATTTTATAAAATGTTTACAAGCTAAAAAAGTACCTCTTAGATTAATATTGTTCGTTTTGTCCCAAATTTTTGTATCAAAATCTTCTTTATAGTATTTTTTATTTTTAATTTTTTGTACACCTTCAGATGTTAAACCAGCATTATTAATTAAAATATCAAATTTTCCATATTTTAATGATATCTCTTTAAAAAAAGATTTGATTTCATTTTCGTTTTCAAGATCTAGTTTTTTTTGAATTAGTTTTTTATTTTTTAAATCTTTTGTAATTTTAACATCAGCTGCAACTAATATTTTTGATGATTTATATAACTCTTTTAAATAAAATTTGCCCAGTACTCCCTTGCAACCAATTAAAATGATTTTTTTCATAAATTCTTTTCGTTTTTTAGCAATAGTTCTATAGCTCAAAATTTACTGACTATTTATATCAAAACTTTTAAACAAAAAAACATTAAATCCAATGGTTTTCTCATTACTTTTGGCAGCTCTTGTATTGCTATTATTTTTATATTTTATACCCACGTTATTTGATTTTTGTGCAAATAACACAAAGAGTTTCATTATTAAATAAATTAAAATTTTTCATGCATAATATTACAAATTATTAAATCTCTTACAGCTTCATCAAAAAATTTTATATGAAATTTTCCTTTTTTTATCCATTTGATATAACTTTTAATATTCTTTTTTATTAAATCTAATTGATCCTCTTTTTTATTTGTAATTGTTTTAATTGTTCGATTATTAAATATAAAAATTTTATTTTTAATAAAATCTAATTTGATAGAATTTTTTGGGGTTAAAACTTGAAGATACCTCTCTTTTTTTTCTGATAACATGTCTTGAATTAATACTCCTGGGATATTTTTTTTTGTTTTAAATAGTGAAAGTGCTTGATCTTCAGCATCTTTTAACAAATTTCTATTTTTAATTGTTTTTATATTTGAAATATCTCCAAAAATATATCTTATTAAATTAATTTCATGAACAAGCTCAAATATTACTCCTCCACCTTTTCTTGTATTTATATAGTAGCTGCTCTTTCTTATTTTGTTTTTTCTCCAGTATTTTAAATTATAACCTACCCTGGCATTTATGTGATAAATTTTATTACCTTTTATTTTCGACATAAATTTTTTTACTAAATTATTTTTTTTTAGTTGATAATTAACATAAAAATAAATTTTATTATCTATTATTTTTTTTCTGATATTTTGTAAAGATTTTAGGTTATTTGAAATTGGTTTTTCACAAAAAATATTAATTCTTTTTTTTAAAAAAAAATTAATTTCATTTGAATGTTTGTAAGTACTTGATGCTATAATAACAAAAAAAATATTATCCGGATTTATTGATTTGATATTATTGATAAATTTAATTTTTTTTAAAAAATTTTTGGAAAATCTTTTTTTTTCATCATCTGATTTAATTAAAGAATAAACCGTATATTTTAATTGAAGTAAAATTTTAATATGTTTATTTGCTATTGAGCCTGAGCCAGTTACCAGAACTATTTTTTTATTATTACTCTTTTTAAATTTTAAAATAGAATACATTATAAATAATATGTACAATTATATTTGTACTAGTTTAGTTCCACTATTTTTATATTTTTTTTATGGCAATCTTTCTTGTTGTTATGAATCAATAACCAATGAAATTAAATATATATAGTGAATATATTTAATACACTGTTATAAAGCTTTGACAACTATTTAAAATTTAGAAGTTTAACAATACTCATGAGAGTTATCTCTAGAATAGATATAAAAAATAACTACGTAATTAAAGGTATCAATTTAGAAGGGTTAAGAAAAATTGGCAAACCTTTAGAGATAGCTACAAAATATTATACCTATGGAGTTGATGAGATAATATTGGTTGATGCGGTGGCAAGTCTTTATAAAAGAAATAACCTTTTCGATGTAGTTAAAGAAGCGACAAAAAATATATTTGTTCCTTTAACTCTTGGAGGTGGGCTTAGAAGTCTCAAAGATATAGAAAATGCATTAAAATCTGGAGCAGATAAAGTTGCCCTGAACTCTTATGTAACCGAAAATCCAAATTTTATAAAAGAAGCTGTAAAAAATTTTGGATCTAGCACAATCACAATCTATATCGAGGCAAAAAAAATAGATAATAAAAAGTGGGAAATTTATAAACACTATGGAAGAGAAAGAACAAATATTGATTTAATTTATTGGATTGAAAAAGTTCAAGAATTTGAATGTGGTGAAATACTTTTAACCTCTATAGATTATGAGGGACTAATGGCAGGATTAGACCTCGATTTAATTAACCATGTGTATAATAAAATTAATGTGCCATTTATTTATTCTGGAGGAGTTGGAAACAAAAACCATTTGATAAACTTAAAAAAAAATTATAATAATTTTAGCATTGCAATATCTTCAGCACTTCACTATGGAAAAATCGATATTAAAGATTTAAATAGATGAAAAAAAAAATTTGTATATTAGATTATGGATCGGGCAATATTAGAAGTTTAAAAAACTCTTTAAAAAGAATTGGCTATAATTGCGATTTTTTTAGCGATAATATAAAAAAAAATTATGATGTTGTTTTTATACCTGGAGTTGGTTCTTTTTTAAAATCTTCAAAATTAATTAGAAAACCGAAATATATTAATTTTTTAAATAAAATTAAAAATAATAGTTATATTTTTGGCATTTGTCTTGGTATGCAGCTATTTATGACTGAAGGCGAAGAATCTGGTAAATCTAAAGGATTAAATTTCATAAACGGAAATGTAAAAAAGCTAAAACAAATTGACATTTTGCCATTAGTTGGTTTTCAAAATGTACATTTTAATAAAAGTTCTGAGCTTAAATTTTTAAAAAATTATTCAAATGAAAAATTTTATTTTATTCACTCATATCATGTAATAACAAAAAATATTGAAAATACAGTTGGATATAGTAAATATAAAAAAACAAAGTACTGTGTCGCAGTAAATAAAAAAAACATATTTGGTACACAGTTTCATCCTGAGAAAAGTGGAGAAGTTGGTTTAAATTTTTTAAAATCTTATTTAAAAAATATTTGACAAACTTTTTTTGTTCTATAATTTCATCCTAAGATATATCGTATTTATTCAATATTTTTATGATTAATAAACCTATAATTTGGAAATTTAAAAAAAATAATCGTTATTTAGAGGATTATAAATTAAATAATAAGGTTGCTGAAAAAATTTCACTTAAAGGCTTTAAAGAAATGTGGAAACAATATACTGCAATTTCTCCAAAAAATTTATCAAAAATACTAAAATTAGATCGTGATGTTTGGAAAAATATTAAAGGTATTGGGGTAGATTTAGGTGGTGGCATAGGATTAGTCTCTTCTATTATAGCTAAAAAAAAAAGAGTTAAAAAAATATATTGTGTTGAGGTTGTTGAAAATGCAGTCCTAAAATCTCAACCAATAACAATAAAAAATATATTAAATAATAAATCCCAAAAAAAAGTATTGTCTGTTCACGGAAGTTTTGATGAATTAAATTTGAGAAATAACAGTGTTGATTTTTGTATAGCCTGGGATTCATTTCATCATTCTAGAAATATAATCAGAACACTTAAAGAAGCAAAGCGAGTTATCAAAAGAAATGGTAGATTAATAATTATTGATAGAGGTAATAATAATAGCAAAACTAATAAAGAAATAAAACAAATGCTCAATATTACGTATACAAAAAGTTTTTTAAGATCTAGTTATTTGCCAACTAATATGAGACTTACTAGGGCGATGAATGGAGAGCATGAATATAGATTTTTTGAGTGGGATAATTTTTTTAAAAAATGTAAATTAAAAGTCTTAAAAAGATTAATTGTTAGGGAATCTAGTTCTAATGTGATAAATGATGCTTCGATTAAGGAAAAAAAAGTAAATTATAAAGTTGGCGGTTTCAATGGAAAAAAAATAATTTATTTAGTAAAAAAATGAAAAAGACTAATTTTTCACTGTACGGACTACCTAGTAAAATAAAGTTCTGTAAAAAATGTGTTAATTCAAATCAAAGACCAATGTCTGTAGTCGAATTTAAAAATACAAACGATTTAAAAAACGGACTTAAGTTTGATAAAAATATTTGTAGTGCCTGTAATTATAATATTATAAAAAATAAGATTGACTGGGAAAAAAGAGAGTCAGATTTAAGAAAAGTTTTAGATAGATACAGAAAAAAAACTGGCTATGATTGTGTAGTTCCAGGAAGTGGAGGAAAAGACAGCGGTTATACTGCTCATATTTTAAAATATAAATATGGCATGAACCCATTAACTGTTACCTGGGCTCCTCACTTATACACAGATATTGGATGGAAAAATTTTATAAATTGGTCACACATTGGTGGTCTTGATAATATTTTATTTACTCCAAATGGTAAGCTTCATAGACTTTTAACAAAACTAGCTTTTTTAAATTTATTACATCCATTTCAGCCATTTATAATTGGTCAAAAAATAATTGGGCCTAAAATTGCATCAAAATTTAATATACCTCTAGTAATTTATGGTGAAAACCAAGCAGAGTATGGGAATGATATAAATGAAAACTTCGATCCTGTAATGGATAGTAGTTTTTTTTCTTTTGAAAAAACTTCTAGCTTAACTTTTGGTAGAGTTAATATAAAAAAAATTATTAAAGATTATAAATTTTCCTTAAATGATTTTGAACCTTATTTGCCTGTAGACAGCAAAGAACTTAAAAAAAATAAAATCAAAGTTTTCTATTTAGGTTATTTTTTAAAGTGGGACCCTCAAGAATGTTACTACTATGCTGCAGAAAATACTGGTTTTAGAGCTAATACTGAAAGAACCCAAGGAAGTTATTCTAAGTATTCGGGCATTGATGATAAAACAGACCCATTTCATTTTTATACTACATTTATAAAATTTGGTTTAGGTAGAGCTACCTGGGATGCTGTTCAAGAAATAAGAAATGAAAAAATAACTCGAGAAGAGGGTGTAAAACTAGTTAAAAATTATGACTCAGAGTTTCCAGATAAGTTTTTCAAAGAATTTTTAGATTATATAAGCATTTCAGAAGAAAAGTTTTTTAATACTGTCGACGAATTTCGTTCACCACATCTTTGGAAAAAAAATAAGTCAGGTAAATGGGAACTAAGAAATACAATTTCCTAAATAATCTATATCAAAATAATCAAAATTTTTTTCAGTGCATAAATCAAGCCAATTGAGCTATTAGTACTGGTCAGCTACATGCGTTGCCGCACTTCCACAC
>MDSV01083704.1_pt1 | contig 11999 bp, 13 predicted proteins | sample 810851 | NCBI WGS metagenome assembly MDSV01 (sample SAMN05326640, study PRJNA326480) | marine metagenome | isolation source: seawater | place: Atlantic Ocean: North East | collected 2012 | reverse complement strand
CCAAGTTTTAATTGCCCATATGTCACAGCTCCCATCTCCATAGTCTATAGTAGCAACCCACTCATCATTTTGAGTATAATATTCAAATGTTCCTGAGACAGGAGTCATTATCGTTTTATCCCAATCTTCAAAATAACAGTCAGTTTTTTCCATTGGACTAACCTCTAACTCAACATAACCATCTTCTTGCATAGCAAGTCTCATACTTGCGCCATCATCATGACAACAAACGCCCTCTGAGCAACAAACTTTATCTGAATGACTGTTGGAGTCATGGTCGTGATCATCATCTTTTTCACATGATGTAAAAATAAAAACACTTATAAGTAAAGTTGATAAATAAAATATTTTTTTCATAAAGTAATATATTAACAAATATACTAATGTTAATTTAAAATTTGTTTTTTATTAAAGTTTATATATTTTAATTAAAATTTAAAAACTCAAAATCTCCAGATACTAATAAATTATCTAAACCGGGATTACATTGTTCTGGAATTAGTGAGTGTGGAGATAATGAAAATGAAAATGAACCTTTAAATGTATTTGTGTTGAGGTTTATTTCTGAAAAAACAAAATTACCAGAAGATGTTTGATAAATACAATTTTCTCCCAACATAAATTGGGGGCCATTAGACCATGTTCCAGGATCAACTGTTGATATATTTAATTCTTCGCCAATATTATTTTGAAATGAAGCAATATTTTTAAATCCAAAATCTAATGTCGATACATATCCTCCATTAAACATTCCGGGGGCTTCAGGATGACACTGATATTGAATAGAAGCCTTTATATCAATTATTCCATCAGGGTTGATGTCAACATCATCCATAAAAACATTATTACATGACGCGCCAACAACAAAATCAGTGTCACATACAATAATATCAATATCATCTAATGTAATATACTCTCCTAAATCACTGTCCCAAAAACTAGAACCTTGGAAGTTAAATGAAATCCAACTAGAATTTTGACAATCCTGATTTAAGTCCTGATCTTGATCGTTATCTTCCTCACATCCTAATGAAAGGAAAAACAGCAAAGTAAATAATATATATATTTTCATATTTAAAGATATAAATTTATTGTCTCTTCTGACATATTCCAAATAACATTGGAAAACTTATTAAAAAAACCAATTCCTATTAAATTATCTTTATCAGGATTTTTATTTGATCTAATTTGTGTAACGCCTACAATTAAGTTTTTAATTGAATATCTATCGATAATAATAGGATCTATTATTTTATAATATTTAACGTTATGTTCTGCTCCTACTGCCTCTGATTTTCCTAATATTTTTAAATCTTCAAAATCTAATCCTTTATTCAATTCATTCCACTGAGTTTGATTCATTGTGAAAAGACTGCACCCAGTATCAAAATGAAATTTAACTTTTTTATTATTGATTGTTAAATAGATAAAATAGGCATTTTGCTTATCATCAATTTTTTTTAATTCAATTTTGCTTGAGTAGGGGCCAGAAACTATGTCGTCTTTATTATACTGATTTTGATTATTACAAGTACTTTTAATTTTTAATCCATCTTTGTATATGAAAAAACATTCTTGACCGTTTTTATATTTATGAAACTCGGTACCGTCAATTAAATTCAATTCCTTAAAGCTTCCTTCAGACCAACTACCATTTAAAAAAGTATATCTTCCATTAACTAATAAGCCATTTTTAAAAATACCAACTGCATAGTCTCCACTTTTTTTATAATTATATTTTCCTTCAACTAAAAATCCATCTTTAAATGTGCCAACTGCATAGTCGCCATTAATTGCATAAAAATATTCTCCACTAACATAATTACCATCTTTCCATTCACCATTAAACCATGATTTGTCATTAAAAATATATTTTCCATTGTTATCATAACAATCTCCTTTTACACATTGACCAAAGATAATTTGAGTTATTAAAAATATAATTATTGTTTTTACCATAGATTAATTAAATACTGAAAGTTATTTTTTAGTAAATTTTTTTAATAATCCTTTGATTAATTCAATCTCTTCAGTAAATGGTTTTTTAAATAAAAAATATCTAATAGAATAATAAACTAATAAAGTCATAACTCCAAAAGGAATTATAACCGCTATGATAAATATCCCCAACTTTAATTTATCTGTTCTTTTCAATTTTTTTATTATTTATTTTACTAAATAAGGAAAGCTATTTATTAAGTTATTTGTAAAAATATGTTCAACAATATCTGTTTGATTTCTAAAATATCTAGAAGAAATCTCATCTTTATATGCCCATAATAACATACCATTACTACTATAAATTGACATTGTAGCTTCCACAAACTTTGCTCCTTTTATTTCATCTATAATTGAATTCCCTATTAGAAGTATATCTGTTGTTGGATTATTAAATGACCTTTGAATTCCTATTATATTTTTCTCATCTTTTATCCCAAGGGATGATAAGCTTATAATTTTTGAACTATCAATGTTGATATATATTATTGCGTCTACATTTAAAATTTCACAAAATTTTTCGGGTGAATATTCTAAAATATCTAGAAAATTTATATTATTATCTTTTAGCTTATTAATAGTTTGAGAAGGAGTAAGTAGATTCACTTTTGGTCTTTTAACAAAACTATTTAAATCTTTTTCTCTATTATTTCTCGAAATAATTCTATCTATTTGAGTCTGCGGAATATACCCATCTTCATCAATTGTTATCTTTTTTTTATTCTGAGATTTTGATATTAAATTATTAATCTCCTCAGAATAATCGGAAATTTTAGAGTAAAAGTCTATATAAAATGCTTGTGAGCACTCCATTTCCATCTCCTCAATTTCCTGCGTTGAAAAAATTTCTTTTCTTCTTACTCTGTTATTTATATTATATGAAACAGATACTGGTAAAATTGCAATTTTTTTATGGTTAGAAACTATATCATTTAGGCCTTCTTCAGAAAAAATATTTTTCTGGAAAAAAATCTGATAAGTATTGACAGGATAATTATCTGAAAATAGATATTGTGAAAAAGAAAGTAGGGGGATAGTAAATATTAATAAAAACTTTATCATGACTTATCGTTTAATCAAAGCTACATAATAATTATTTATAGCACATACAAACTAAAAGAGAGGGCACATGCCCTCTCTTTTAATTATAAATAAACTTGCTAATTAAAATGCAAATCTAAACATAGCTCCTACTCCATAATACAAAGGTGTATCATAACTAGCTGCAGATTTAGATATTGTTAGCATTGGTTCAAACCAAAGCTTACCATCAAATGCTAGTTCTTTAGAACATCCTATTTGAATATCCATATCTAATCCACTTTCTGTTTGTACCATTCCATCATTATTAGTCTCTACAACACCATATTCATCAAAGACATCGTATTCAGATAATTTAAATTTTGCGCCCACAAAAAGGCCATTATCCATTGGATAATATCTAGCCCCTAAAGACCAATCCATATCACCTTCTACATAAAAAAAATCTTGCATGTTATTAGCGTCTCCTTCCTCCCCTACAGATGTATTTCCTGATAATGTTAAGCTAACCATAACACCGTCAGCAACAAAATATGAGACGTCAGCTGCATAGCCATCAGAACTAGCCGTTGATATAAACATATCACCTGCACCAAAAGTCCATGTTCCTTGATCAAATTGAGCAAAAGAACTGGTTGCAAAAATAATTGCAAAAATAAAAGTTAAATTTTTCATTATAAATATATATTTGTTAATGAAGCAATTATAATTAATAATCTAAAAAAAAAAATAAAATTTAAATATAAGTTATCAAGAGATAAATATTAATAAAGCTATAAGTCTTCTGGATTAACTCCATAAAAAAAGAGTGAAATCAAAACATTTAAATCATCAATACTAGTTATTACCTCTCCCTTAAAAGCCCCTTCTTGAATTTTCTTTAGATCACAATTTTTTGTTCTTTTTAATGCTTTACTTATACCTAAATCTTTAAATAATTTATCACACTTGCGATCAAACTCTTTAACAGACATACTGGTCAATTTACTATATCTAGTCTCTAAGCAAAAACAAACAGAAACATCATCAGAATAAACTTTTTCATTTTGAGTTGATTTATTTTGACATGAAATCATGAAAATTAATGTTGTAATAAAAAATAAATTTTTCATATAAAATATTGAGTTAATATATTAATCTAATACTGTTATTGTTCCAACCATACCATTTAGAGCATGACCGCCAACTGAACAATCATAATTATAAACCCCTGGAATAGTAAATATATGTGAGAATATAACAGCACCAATTTCTGAAGTACTAGGAGAATTAAATGACTCTGGATTTTCAAATGGAGTATTTGTTATTGAATTTATTTCACCGTTAACATCATGAAGTCCTCCATCATTAATCCATACTACTTGGTCACCAATATTAATTGTAAAGTTTGAAGGATCATAATAAAAATTACCAGCAAAAACCATGTGTGTCTGTCCAAGAAAATTTCCATCACAATCATACCCTTCAACAGCATACTCACAAGATCCATCATCATCCGCAGCATTCTCATTATAATTACAAGCTAAAGAGTCCGTACAACCCTTAATAGTTTCATTATCATCTTCTTTTTCACATGAATTGAAAATAAATAAAAGTGTAAAAAATGTTAAGAAATAAAAATTGATTTTCATAGTAAAAATATTTTTTTGCAATATAATACATAAAATAAAAATTATATTTATTTTTTAATAATGAAATTATTTATATACATATTATTAATTCCTATTATATCAATATCACAAATTAAAAGTAGTAAGCCTTTATTTAGTTCAAAAGACCTCAAATACTCAGCTGACTTTGGAGTTGTATATTATACCGGCAACATGTTTCTTGAACAAGAAAAATATAGTAGAGAGGGTGTAGTATTTAATTTTAACACTTTTTATAAAAAAAATCTTAATAATAAATCATCATTAAGATATACCGCTAGTCTTGTTCTTAGTAATGCAATAGCAAAAAAAATAACTATAAATGAGAATCTTGAACAGTTTGATAACATTAATTTTACTACAACAATACCAAATATATTATCATTTGATATTAATTTTTCTTTTGAACTTGAGAAAAAAATATCGAGCCTTATTTCTCATTCTACAATTTTAAAATTTAGATTATACCCTTTAATTTATAAAAAAGGAAATATTTTAAACACTGAGTTAAATTCTTTAGGCGGACTAGCTTCTTCAGAAGATACTGGTAGTTTAGCTAGTTTAGAAAAAGCCTCTAGCTTTCAATATTCAATTAACTTATCTTTAAAAAAAGATAAGTTAATAAGGTTATTATTTTTTGTTAAAAGTGATTGGAGTCTAAATAATATAAATAGATTAAACTACTTTCCTGGATTTGAAATTAAATTTGAAAAAATAATTAATCTATAATAAACTTTGACTCTACACATCCATTATCATAAATATAAAATACCATTTCGTTTTTTATATTATTAATTACCTGCCCTAATTGATTGACTTTTTTTAATAGTTTTTTTTGACTTGAATTACAGTCTGGAAAAATTAATCTAAAGTCATTAATATTATCATCAATCCATTTAACTCTATGATAAATCCAATACTTTAAATACTCCACCTCACTTTCAAAACTTTCTCCTAATTGATAGTTTGGCCAAACATATTCATTCATAATATTCCATAATTCAAAATTTCTTTCCTGAGCATCTTTTATATAATTGCTATTTAGATCAATGAATTCAAATATTTCTTCAAAACTTAATACATTATTTCTTAACTCAAACCATCTATTTGATAAAGCAATACTAAAGGAATCATTTTGTAATAAATCATACCAATAGCTTGGAATACTAGACCTGCAAGCGGTTTCTTTTTCTAAAACCCACTCACTAATTTCTGAAGACTTACAAAAATCAACATTACCTAAAGATAAGTTGTAATCCCAAACTGGACCCATAGTTAAATCTCCATTATTTAAATCGCTATCCTTATATAAAAAAGTACTTAATCGATAAGCGTCTACATTTTTACTTAATTCACTTATAATTAAGTAATCTAAAAAAGACGTGAAGTTTATATTTTCTATTGAATCAATCGGAGTTTGTTTGATAGACATTTCATGTATTATTGAGTTTATATTGTTCATATAATTTTCAATATATAATTTTTGGTTTTCTGTAATTTCATCAGCTTTTGGATAGTGATACTGAAAGCAAACTTGATCATCATTAAAATTTGTGAAATCTGAACACCATGAAGAATTAATTGGGGCATCAGTTAATTTGTCGATTTTAATAATATAGCCCCCTGTAATATCATCTTGTTGAATTTTTTGAACATCAACTCTATTCTTATCTCTTTTTATTTTCTCTACAAGTAGATATAAGCCCTGATATTCATTATTTATAAATAGTTCACAATACTTAGTTCTTGGGGCATAATTACCCATTTGTCTTGAAAGGTGATAAGTTAAACTATTCCTTAAAAAAGTTTTATCTGAATATGCTCCGTATAAAACCCAGTCGTTTTCTTCAGGTAAATTAAGAATTGAAACATTGTTGTTTTCTCCATTAAAATCTTGTGTTTCAAAACTATAAGATTTTTTTGGAAATAATTTTTGAGATGAACTTCCTCTAAATTCAATACTTATTTGTCCGTCGTAATTATTATATAGATCATTTAAATTATTTTCACTATTATAATTATTAATTACTCCCATATCAGCAATAATTCTAGGGTCATCCAAAACCTCATTACCATATGTATTTATTACAATTATTGGTAAGTTTGAATTAAAAATTTGACAAAAAGAAACTATTGGAATAACAATAATTATAAAAAAGAAATTTAGTTTCATGTATCTAATTTCTTTTAGTTTGAGGGATATACTCACCCTTTTTCAAGTGAAACTCAATATTTGAAAGTACTTTTATATTTCTATATCTATTAATTTCTTTATCAAAATTTGAAAAGATCCAAATTTCTTTTTCATCATCATTAACAATAATTTTTTCACCGTTAGTGTTAATATATTTGTCCATATTTAAATGATCTTTCCCCATAAATTCCCAATCAAATATACCTTCCGACTCTCCATAATTAAAAATATATGAGCAATGGTCAATTTCTGGGTAAAGAACGTATCTTCGGTACATCTGATCGTCAACCTGATAATAATTCTGTTTCGTATCCCATGTCATTTTTTCTATATAATTACTTGTAACGTATTCATTATAATCAAATTGAGAAAAAGAAAACATTGGAAATAATAATATTATTATTAATTTTTGCATATTGTTAAATATATATTTTATTCAAATATAGTTAGGTTTTTATAAAATTGGGCATAATTAAATTATGTCATATAAAGTAAAATATTAAAACTAAATACTTTTAAAATAAATATGAAGAATAAAAAGGTTGTAGTATTTGGTTCTACTGGGCTCATTGGTGGCTTACTAATAAATTATTTATTGTCTGACTCTTCATTTGAACAAATAGTAGTAGTTAGTAGAAGGCCTTTAAATATAAATCACAAAAAATTAAGTAATCAAATAATTAATTTTTCTAATAAAACTCATATTGATAATTTTGTTAAAAATTGCTCAATAGTTTTTTCATCTATTGGAACAACAAAAGCAAAGGTTCAAAATAATAAAGATAAGTACCGAGAAATTGATTTTGACATAAATTTCAACATAGCTAAGTCTTGTAAACTTAACAACGTAAATAAATTTATTCTTATTTCTTCTAGCGGAGCAAATGCCAAAAGTTCCAATTTTTATCTTAAACTAAAAGGAGAGATAGAACATGAAATAAATAAATTAAACTTAAATTCTTTTATTGTCTTACGTCCTTCTTTGTTACTAGGAAAAAGAAATGAATTTAGATTAGGAGAACGAATTGGTCAAATTATTTTACCATTTTTTTCTAAAATTCTACCACCAAATGTAAAACCTATACATGCTGAATTAGTAGCAAAAGCCATGATACTTTATGCAAAATCAAATATGTCAGGCAATAATATTATTAATAATAAAAGTATATTAAAGTTAATCTAACTTTAACTTCTTTTTTACAGTTCCATCATTATAAATTTCTATATAAAAGCCATTGGTTTTTGTTTCCCTTCCAAGGATGTCGACTGTATTTATAATTTCTGTTTTTGATGGTATTTCTAAAATTCCAATACCATCACACGCATCTCCAGTATTATCATTATCATTATCTTCTTGATTAGGGTTATATGTTTGAGGACAATTATCTATGTTATTACAAATACCATCAGAGTCAATGTCATTGGAAATAATATTCCATTGATCTAGATCATCATAAACAATATATTTTACAACTTCTTTGATAAAATCTGCATCTACTTCAGCAATATTCCATTCTTCATTCCCATTCCATGGAATTTCTGTTGGGTCTTTTTGAAATAATGTTGTGTAAAAACAAATCGCAGCAACATATGAACCCATAACTGATGGGTGGCTTCCATCAGAACTATATAAATCAACTTCATATTGTCCAAATTTATTAAACTCTCTTATATATCTCCATACAGCTCCAACCGGAGATAGCAATGCGTTATTATAATTAGCCATCATAATATATCTCTCCCTCAATAAATCATCCATTCCCTCATATGTACATACCGGAGGCCAATTAGGACAATTTCCTACATCTCCATTTTCTCTTCCCCAAGTCATAAAAAAAACAGTTTCCCCACAATAATTATAATCTTTAATCAATTGATTCAGTTCAGCTGCATATGGAAAAACATCTTGCTCTACTTGCCATAAAGGAAATGAAGGGAGCTGACTTTGTTCTTGTAAAACTACATAATCCCAGTTTCCATTAGAAATTAATTCAATTGTATTATTGTTTGCAGAGTGAGATTGTAATGTTGCGCCCCCTATTAAACTACCGTCGGTACTTAAATAATCTCCCATGGAAGCTGCAATTGAAGAAACTAGGTCAGGTAAATTATTAAAAAAAGTATAGCTATTACCAATAAAAAGAACATTTAAAGAATCTATTTGCTCATTACATTCTGGTATCCCTTGGCCAGGACCTAAAGAAGTTCCTGGAATTTCGTTACCATCTTGATCAACACACCAACAATATCCGGTACTTGCCCAACATTGTAAGGGTGAGTATGATCCGTCTTCTTGGCATTGAGGAACATATTCTCCAATTGAACCAGTGGCATTAGCGACAGCATCTAAACACGGAGTTTGCGCAGTAATTAAAAAAGGAACTAACAATAATAAAAGTTTCATCTTTGCCATTTACCATACATTGGATTAGGAAATACAAAATTTTTACTTGGAAAATCTGGTTCGTTACTATTTGGGAAATCTCCAATAGCGTCACCAAAATATGCAACTACATTTTGAGGTCCATATTTAATCATTCTATTTAATCCTGTATTTATTTCATTTCGTCTAACTATTTTAGTATCAGATTTATTTTCTCTTAAAAGAAATATGTCGTTCTCAAACAAAACTCCAAGTTTCTTCATATTATTTATTGTTGCCTCTAATGTAACTTGACTTCGATTACTTAAAAATATAATTCTAGCATTTTTAAAATTGTTTTTATATCTATAAATGAATTTTTTTGCACCTGGAACAAGTTTGGACAACTCTAAATTGACCCAGTTATTCCATGAGTTTTCATTAAAGGTCTCTTTATTATTATATAGATCAATTTGATAGGATGAATTATCAAGTACTGTTTCATCTAAGTCCATTATAATAAATGGTGAATCAATTTTGTCAAGTGTTGATTCTAAATTTTCATAAGCAAATTGATAGACTTGTTCACAAATCGCTTTATACTCTAAAGACTGTGTCACCCATAGAACATCGTTAGGTAATTTATCATTATTTATATTTTTTTCTTGATTACAAGAAGTAAAAAAAATAATGAAACTTAAAAATATTTTTCTCATAATTATTAATTGTTTATAAAATAATTAACACCAAAAATAAACCATCTTCTTGGCATAATCGCACCAAAAATATCTGAATACTCTTCATTAAGAATATTCATTATTTCAAGGTTACAAGAAAATTCTTTTGATAATTGATAACTCAAATTTAAATTATGAACAAAGTATGAATCATTAAAAAATAAATTAACGCTAGGATCCATTTCACTTCCTCTTGCTTTTAATATACCATTAAAATTTAAGTGAACATTATTCAAATTAAAGAAGACATTATAATTAAACCTATCACCTGAGTTGTTTACTAAATACTTTGAACTTAATTCTATATCATTATTGAATAAATTTTCTATTTTTTCTGATGAAAATATTTTTGTATAACCTAGTGAGCCATTAATCTTTATACTATTTTCAGTAAATAAATTAAACCAAATTTCTGACTCTAAACCTAGAGTATTTAAATTGCTTATGTTTTGAGCATAAAAATATGTTGAATCTTCTTCTAATTCTACACTTGTTTCTATTTGATTGCCATTTGTAGCTACCCAATCGATTAGGTCTGTTGAATTTCTATAAAAAATAGTATTCTTAAAAGATATATTTTTTAATCTTTTATAATCAAATCCAATTTCAAAATTTATACTTTTTTCAGAATCTAAATCTGGGTCACCTAAATTTCTATATGGTAAAATGGTTGATTTGTTAGTATTTGAAAACCTTTCAGTAAAGTCGGCAGCTCTAATTGTTTTTCCAATACTAGCCCTTAAATTGTAATTTTTTTGATTATAATTTAAATCAATTTGTGGGCAATATTGTAAACTATAACTCTCATTATAATCTAATCTTAGAGAAGGGTTTAGAAAAAAGCCATAATTTCCTTCTTTAGGTTTCAAAACGAGATTAATAAAAGATCCAAAATAAATATCATCATGATTTCCTCTATCAATACTATTTATTTTTCTACTTTGATAGTCCAATCCGTAAACTAAATTATATCGGTCAGATTTTTTAAAAAAATATAGTTTATTATTAATTAAATCTGTTTTATTTTCATTAAAAGGAGGGAAATCTGGATTGAAAATAAATAAATCATTTGCTATTTTATAAACATTCTGAAAAACTAATTTGCTCTGTTCATTGATTTTGTAAGTTGAGTTAAATTGCACCCAATTTTTTTTCACAGTCTCACTTGACCTGTCATATGGATTTCTAGTATAGTAATATTGAGAATTAAAATCATTTATAGAATATGAGTATCTAAAATTTAAATTTAACTTTTTACTTGGTTGATAGTTTTGAGAAATTGAAAAAAGTTGGTGATCAAAAAAACTAAATACGTTTTCTAAACTATCATATAATTCTTGTCCATCTGATTTTATTTTACTCAAAGAAATTGTTGTATGTAGTTTGTCGCCAAACTTTTTAGAAAAATATAGATTAATATTGTTCAAATTGTTTGAACCAACTTTTGATTCAAGAATTAATTCATCTTTATTAAATTCATTGCTAAAACTTTTAGTAACTATATTAATTACTCCTCCAACGGCATCAGGGCCATATATAGAAGAACCAGCCCCTCTAATTATTTCTATTTGATAAATTTCATGTGGATTTATTGGAATATACATACTAAAATGACCCGTTAAGGGGTCATTTACTCTAACTCCGTCTAAAACAACTAATGTTTGGTTAAATGTTGTCCCTCTCAAGGCCAAATCTGACTGATTTCCAAAACCTCCTCTAGATTGTATTTCAATACTGGGTACTAATTTTAATAACTCATCAATTGAATTAAATGAATATTCTTGGATTTGTTTTGAAGAAATAATTGTCACATTTTTTCCTGTCTCATAATTATTCAAATCAATCAGGGTGCCGTATATATTAACAGTTTCTAGATTAATGTTTTCATTTACATCTTGTGAAAAGATTATAAAAGGAAAAATTAAGATCATTATAAATTTTTTCATTTTAGTCTATATTTTTTTTCAGTTGATCCATCATTATAAATGTCTATATTTAAACCACTTTTAAATTGATTT
>MDSV01184552.1_pt1 | contig 12000 bp, 17 predicted proteins | sample 810851 | NCBI WGS metagenome assembly MDSV01 (sample SAMN05326640, study PRJNA326480) | marine metagenome | isolation source: seawater | place: Atlantic Ocean: North East | collected 2012 | reverse complement strand
TTTCCATTTCCATTTGAATTTCTATCATTCTAGATATCTCATCTTTAAAAATCTCTATATCTTCGTTTAACTCTTTAATAGAACCCCAGATGTGGGAGACTCCATAAATAGTGCTTTGTTGTTTAACATCTAATTTAGTAATTTCATCAGAAACCTTTCTAAAAAAGATTAAAATAACTACATATGCAATTAACAACAATGTAAAATTAGCAATAAGCATACCCGATTCCAAATTCATAAAATCACTCCTCTTCTAAAACCGATTCGCCAAATTCTACAACTTCTTCATCATTTTCTTGTGATTCAGCCAACTTCTTCATAGCCTCTGCCATAATCGCAGCCTCTTCTTCTGCAAGTTTCATTTGCTTTTTAGTCATTTTCTTAGGGGCTCTAAATCCTCTCCTACCTGCAGTCCCATCCCTAAATACATAATCTCTATCAGGGTTGGCATCTTTTACAATTTCATTACCATCAAAGTCAACTTTTATCCTTTGCACAGGCTTAACAATATCTCCACCCTTTGAATACTCTGTGCAATCTCTGCACAATCCTTTATGATTAACAATTGAGCCACACTCTAGGCACTTCCACTTATACAACATCTTTCCCATATCACTCACCCTCCAATACATTTTTTCTAAATAATCCTAGGGGTAAATCAATTAAAGTTTCAAAGCCCATAAATGTTTCTTCTGCAATAGAGATAGAAGTGCCCTTAACATCTTCTAAGATTGAAATAAACCCAAAAATAATCTCAGGGAAATCTAAATCAATTTCACCCTCATATGAAAAAGACAACACACCTAATTTCTCAAAATGAGTATATTCAATTTCATAATCTTTAGACACCATAGTTTCATCATTAACTTTATACCCTTGAGAATTAAACCAACTTTTAACATTGTTAAAATCACTCATGATTTCATCACCCATTGATATTGCGATTACTGCTCTAGACATTTCTTGTTCCATGATTATACAACTCTAATGATACCTATATAAACTATTCGGTTGCCAAATCAGATTCATAATCAACATCAATAACTCTTACATTTAAATGATAATAAATAGTGCTATCATTATAAAGATTATAATTAAGATTACTAAGTTCTGAAACATAACAAACACCTACATAATGAGATAATTCAAAAACCTCTGGATAGTCCTGCCTTCTGTATAAATCATGCTTAATAACTTGCCTACCTCTAAATCCAGACTTATACAAACACAAATGAGGGTGCGATTTCACATCTTGACCACAAAGCAAACTCCTCCCATTCATTTCCAACATAAAAGACTTACACAGATTAATCTGCTTCCAAGTCCTTTCTGGATAAGTCAAATATAACAAAATAATAATATCATCATCGTTTAGTCCTACTTGTTTAACAACATCTTGTAATACAGGTTTGATTGAAACTTTATCTCCGCTCAATTCACTACTTCTTTTTACTACTTTAACAGAAGTATCTTTAACAAGGTCAATAATATAATCATCATCTGTTGTAATAATTACTTTATCGTGTAATTTAACAGGGATTTTACTAAAAGTATCGTTAAACAACTTTCTATTTTTATTGGGGAATCCTCTTGACCCTTTCCTCGCAGGGATTACATAATAAGTAGTCATAGTAATTCTTCCATAGTTTTAGTTTTATCACAAATGAAAAGGTCATACGCTGGCTTACCCATTCTTAAGTCGTGGTATTTAACTCCCCATTCCTTAAATTGAGATTCTGTTAAATCATACCAATCAATCCCAGTTACAGTTCCTCTCGCTGTCCAATAAATAATAGTATTTCCTAAATTATACATTTCATTAACTAATTCAATTGCTTCATGATTTGGTTTAGCCAAAGCGTAATTAAAATCTTTCAATGGCTCATCATAATAACAAATAGTCTCATCAATATCTACATAAATTATTTTTCCCATTAAACCACCACATGAATTAAACTAGATGCAACACCATCATTGTCATTCCATCTTTGAATAACATTTACAGATTCAACACCTGTTTTTTCAATCATTTCAATCCACCAAGATTCAGGCTTAACTGTAGGGTGTAAATCTTCACCTTCTACACCCTTAGCATGAGATTCTCTATATGCAGGTTTTAATAACATTTCACCGCTACAAACTCTTTTTAATTCATTTAAAGCCAAACTTACATCTTCAGGCAATAAATGTTCTAAAACATCAAAAGAAGTAATTAATTCAAAGTAATTATCTTGATAGGGAATATTTAAGACATCACCTCTAATAAATTTAATTTTATTAGAATAGTTTATCCCTTTTTCAGGAATAGATGCAAAATCCATACCAATAATTTCTTCATAAGGATATTTTTCATTCTGTAAGCAAAAGGCTCCAGAACCACAACCTACATCTAATAGATTTTTCCAAAAACTAACCTCTTCCCATTCATCTTGTGATTCATTAAATCTTTCACCAATAACGGGCATAGCAAATTGTCCATGATTATGACTACCATATCCTTCTTGAGAAAATAATTTTAAGTATTTCTCTTGTTCTAATTTTCTTCTCTCTTCAATCCTCATTTTTATTACATCCTTTTAATTACATACTCATTACTAAATGGTGGGACTACTCCTATAAATTCATAATCTTTTAAATCCATCTCCTTTCTTAATTTATCTAATGAGTGTATAATTCCTTTACAAGTTAAATAATCATCAAAAACAATATAGCCTCCTGAATTAACAAATTTAGAATAGTTTATAAAATCAGAATAAACATAATCTTCTTCATGATTACCATCAATAAATAAAATATCACAACCTTCAGGAATTAATGAACTAACAGTTTGGATAGTATCAATATCCATTGAATCGCCTTTAACTAAATGATATTCTTTATTATGAATATTAAAATCATCAATAATCGGCTTTATCTTTTCAATTGAACAATCATAAGGATTTTCTAAGGATTTATAAGTTTGAGATTCAAATAAATCAACTCCGATACATTTTGTTTCATTTTTATTAAGTAAAACTAGCCCTATTGAACTTCCAAACATAACTCCTATTTCCAAATATGTTTTTTGCCCATCTCCTAAATAGTTCCTGATTAAGTCTAAAAGTAAAATTCCATTGTGAGGGCTCCTACCATATTTTTTAGAATTTCTGTCATCACTATAATAGTTTAATATAGTAGTATAATTTTTAGCAGTTTCTAAAGGAGGCCAAACACTTCTTACATATTGCTTTAAATTCATTTTTCATCACCTAATTTAATAAAGCAATTATAACAAAGTCCTTTATGACTAATATAATCTATAAGGCTTTTATCACACTTTTTACACTTCTTCATCTAAACCCCTCTTAAACTCTTTCTCTTAGACAATTCAGAATCGTATAGGTGTCTTTCACCTTTAAATCCCATTGCACTTTCAACTTCTCTAATGCCTCTAACTAATTTAATTAACCCATGTGGCTCAACGCTACTCATTTGGTCGCTACCCCACATAGTTCTGTTTAATGTAATGTGTCTTTCAATCCAAGTAGCACCCATAGGGACTGTTGCAATAGTAGTGACCAAGCCGAACTCATGACCGCTATATCCTACTGGTGTATCTGGGTATTTTTCCTTCAAGTGATAAATATAATTCAGGTTTAATTCTTCAACCTTTGAGGGGTATGTTGAATTAGTGTGCATTACTACATCGGGTTCAAGTTCCATTACAGCCTCAATCTCTTCTTCTGTGGACATTCCTGTTGATACAATTAAAAACTCAAACTTGTGTCTTGCATAAGCAACTAATTCTAAATCTGTAATTAAAGCCGAAGGAATCTTACCAATGTTGGTATACTTTGCCATAAAATCTACTGAAGGCAAATCCCATACCGATGCAAACAACTCAACATTCAAGTCTTTACAATGTTCAAATAGTGCATCATATTCTTCCTTTTCAAATTCAACCTTGTGTTTATAATCAATATAAGAAATATCTCCCCAAGGTGTTCCTTCTCTAATCTTTTGTTTCTGATGCTCAGGAACGCAAACATCTGGCGTTCTTTTTTGAAACTTTACATAATTGCAACCTGCTAAGTCTGCGATTGTAATTAATTTCTTCGCATCCTCTACTGAACCATTATGGTTAATTCCGATTTCGGCTATAATATTTACTGACATACCTTAAAATAATAGAATTACCTTAATAAAGGTTTCTAATCCAATCTTTTAACTGAATTAATAATTTCTAACATATTAATTATTTCCTCTTCTTTTTTATAATTATGCTGTTTCATTGAAAGTAGGGGGCTTGAGTTTATATCAATAGTATTATCACCTACATATTTATGTTCTGAATAATAATGGCTTAATTTATCTTGTATTTTTTTATTTGACGAATCAAAACCCACTAAATAAACTTCATAACCTTCACTTAAATAATGGATAATTGCTTGAAATCCACTAGAAGGTATCATCTTATGTGTTCTTTCAGTATCATATGAATACTTATGACTTCCCACCAATTTAAAACTTAATTTCAAACTTTCATAATTCATTACTTTTGCAATATTTAATTCATCAATTGCTTCTTGCATATATCCTGAATCTGCATACTTTCCCCACAAGTGTCTAGTTCCTGCAATTAATATCTCTCCTTCAAAATCTTCTAAATCTTCAAAACATATCTCTTTTTCCAAATTTAAAGTTTCTACTCCTTCAAAATAGCAATTATAATAAGCCTTTGAATTTAAACACCATACATCAGTCCTAGACCCTACATCAGTTTCAAAACCTTCAACGCTAAATAGGTTGAATCTGCAAATTAATCCTTCAAAATTATCAATTTTAGAACCTAATTGAGAATCAATTAATGAACCTCCACTACCTACTAATAATATTTTATTTTTCATCATTCCACCTCTAATATTTTAATCAAACCAGTTTCCTTCAGTATTTTCATAATTTTGAGTTCTAAAAATATACTTGTAGCATTATTAAAACCCCAATACAAATCTGAATAATAAGTTTTAAAGGTATCATTTAATTTCCAATAAAATCCCCAATTATCATGTATAAATGAATTACCCTCTAATAATAAATTATCTTCAAAAACACATTCCATCTCTGCAAGGTTTAAATTTATATTTAGAAAATCCATACCAATTACTTTAAAATTAGCATTCTTTTGTATTAGAGATAGAATAGTATAAAATTCATTAGATATAAAATTACTTCCTTCTGTATTACATCCTCCTTGTTTAAAATATCCTAAACTTTCTTTGTAATTATAATAATCAATAAGTTTTAAATTTTTAAATTCATTCTTAAATGAAATAGCCATTTCATCATAAACTTTATCATTGGGCATTATCCAAATTTCACCAATGTCGTAAAGTTCATCTCTGATATCATCAAATCCTGATTTCATATATTTTAAAAACATAAAAGAATCTAAAACTAAAATATCAGTCTTAGTTCCAACATCTTTTTCATAACCTTCAATATTTAATCCATCAAATCTAACTACTGTATCATATGAGTCAATCTTTTCACCCATATTAGAACCTAATAGTGATTCACCATTTCCTACTAATATAACACTCATTGTATAACGCTCCATTTAGTTCCGACCTTTTCTACATAGTCGTATTGTTTCATCACATCTAACACCTTTAATAACCTTTCTCTGCCCTTTTTATTATTGTAGCCAATCTCTTTTAATATTTTAGTAGCCGACTTAGGTTCATCACTAAGGCTTTCATATACCTTTCTATGATAGGGTGTTTCTCTCTGCGAAACATTCTTAGATAAATAGTATTTCTTATTAATTTTTATTACTATATTTTTTGATAGTAAATAATCAATTACTTCATTACTTACCTTTCTCCAAGAACCATTATCCTTTTTCAAGACTCTAAGTATTGCAGTTTTTGACATTCCATCCTTTATATCATCTAATAGATTTAAAATCTCAATGTATAAATCGGCCTTCTTTTTTCTATTTTTTCTATCTCCGCCAGATTCCCAACTTATTACTTGAGGTTTTCTCAATTCATAATTATCTGTGATATTTTTGATATTTTCCCTTACTTCGTTTAATTCTGAATCATCGAATTGAAAACATTCAACCTCTTCAATAGTATATCCTTTGGAAATATATTTCTTAAATAGTAATGCCTTAATTAAAGGCTCAACAACCATATCCTTATGCCATATATTATATTGTCTATTCATTTCTAAATAAGATAATTCTTTAGTATTTATTTTAGCAGACTTGGGTTCTGTGAATACAGTATTATCTAATGTATCTTTTAAGTAATCATTTACCTCAGTTATTACATCTTCTATTTCAATATCTTGTTCATAAGAAATATCTTCGCAAAAAGCCCTAAACATATTTTTATTAGAAATTATTAAAGATTTTTGCCTTTCAGATAAATTATCCAAAACTGAAAGTAAATAACTCATAAATGCTAATATCTTTCAGAACCTATATAATACTTACACTTTATTATATGTATTAAATAATAGGTGAGGGAAACTCATAGTTGCTATTGATTCGGTAGAATAAGATGGGAATAAATATATTCTCCCCTCTGGACTATCCCACCAAACATTAAATTTATAACTATCACTTTTTTGTTTAAGAGTTAGGAAGGGGGTTAAATCTCCCACATAATTATAAAAGTCTTTAATACCTTCATGATATTTTAAATGTCCTACAGCCCTTGTGGGTTTTTCATATTCTGGGTTTTCTTTAAACCATTTAGATATAGATTTATATAATGCCCTGTCTTCAGTAAGTCTTTGCTTTGCTGGCATCACCATAAGCACAGTTATAATGTCAATTACATTAAACTGCATATTTTTATCCTTTTCACTATTTTGAATATCTTTTAATATAAATTCATACATATTATGTAGTAAACCTCTATTTAGATATAGCCCCCCACTATCCACATCTCTATTATTTAATTCTGTTAAAATAGCATCATGATTAGATTTAAGATTGGTATTGAGAGAATTTCTATATTTTTCATAAACCTCCTTATTAATTTGAGCCTTTTGAATTGAAATTAGTTTATTGTTTTGCTCTTTCCTTTGCAAATTTATTTTTTCAAGCCTCATATACTCTATTGACTTACTTAGTGGATTATCTATCCAATTTAAATATAGTTTACCCTTAGGTGGCACATCACTAATAAAAAACAAAGGGATATGTATTTTTTGTGGAAATGAAGCGGAAGTAGATGTAGCCATAATACTCAAATTATAATTGGGAATTAATTTTATTGTATTTTTTATAGTGCTCTTTCTACTTCCGCTTGGATTCTGAGTAGGTATAATATCGTATAGCCAATGCATATTATAGATAGGCAAAACCGCAAGGTCTTTATTCGGGTTAGTAACAGATATTTTAGGCTCATCTAATATTTTGTAAAGAGGTTTAGAATGTGGACTTATGCCACCACTTTTTGGAATAATTGTAGGTAGTTTAAATACACCACCGACAGTCATGTGTGCTTTTTTTGGGAATCTAAATTCCCAATTATTAATATATACTAATGCAAGATATTCCCACAATACCACCCAGGAATTAGACATGGAACAACCTCCAGTTTTTAAACCACCCCAATTTTGGCTCCTGAATTTAACCACAGCCCTGTCAGTAGATATTGCAGGTTCAAGATTGCAATCATTATACATCCCTACTAGCCAATTAGTTCTAAACTTTTTAGCCCCTCCCATTATTTGCCTCCCATCTAGATGAGCCGTAGTGGTTATGCTTCTTTTGATAACTGCTAAAATTAATACTAGATATTCTAATTCTGACCAATTATTCTTTATGTGTTCTAATATAGATTTAAATTCATTAAAGCCCATTTCAGTCAATCCCAGATTTCCTCTTGGTGGTAATCTCCATGTTAATTTAAATTGATTTTGCCACGAACCCATTATTCTTGCATCATTTCCTGCTTGACTAGCAGATATTAGTTCACCATTAGAATTTAAATATGGAGCACCAGGGTAAATTATATTTACATCTTTTTTAGCCTCTTCAATCTTAGATAATAGAAATTGTTTAGATATATCTTTACTATGTAGTTTAGCATGTTCTAAAAACTCAACAAATATTTTAAATTTTGCATCACTTAAAATTTCATATTGTAGCCAATCTGGGCAATCTTCCCAATACTTTTTAAGATTATTTAAAACCTTATAATCTAAATAAAAAGAATCAAAATCAGAAGTCAACTAATTGACCTCCTTCATATTTAATAAGCATCCATTTAGGCACTACACATATCACATCATTAACAGATTGAGATTTTAAATTTTCATAAATATCTCTTTTAATATTAGAATAATATTTAGATTTATCTAATGGACCACCCTCTTTATTAAACTTCAAAACAAGTGAATCTTCAGCCAATTCTATAGTCCCATATAGATTTTTATAAGATTCTGATTCCATATCGATTAGATAATAAGATAAATCCATACCACTTATCATTATTTGTTGAAACCACCTCATATGCATTGACCTTGTCATTGGCCAAGTTGTCCAATTATATATTTCATCAAAATTTCCAGGATTCTCACCGTCGTTGGATATTTTTAAATTATAATTTTTTCCAAATAAATCTTTCATAAAAATATGTAATCCAGGCCAACTGTTATGATTGCCTCTATTGCTAATCGAACTAAATTGTCCCATATGTTGCATAATTTGAACTAAAGGCATATTTTGATTTCTCGTCCTAGATTTAGAAAGGTCTCCACTTCTAAATTTATGTAAAAGATAATTTATTTTTGAAGTATTAAAATAAAGCCCATCCGCACATTTACCAGTTATAACTCCTTTTAATTGATTATGAAATCTAATCATCTTTTTATAGTCATAATCCATATGAGTAATTAACTCATTTTCTACCTTATTTCTTCTTTTCAAATCCGCAATTCTTTTTTTCTCTTGTCTGACCATTTCATGATATATTTGAATATTTTTTTTCATTGGATTGCCAAGCCAATTTAAATAGACATTACTCATTTTACTCATACCTAAATCCATTACTTCATCCAAATAATATGCGACTTGTTTTCCTTCTCCACCCCAACAAACCTGTGCTGAATTTAATTCATAATGTTGAATTTGAGACCTACCAAGAAGGTTATAGGCTTCATAGCCTTCATCAGTCTTTAGCCAAGCCTCCATTTGTGGGATGCTATATACCATTACCCCCCAATTGATGTTGCCATCTCTTACAACTCTTTTAATAGTTTCATAAGTTAATGGGTTGTTAGTTATGAGAGTATTTGCCTGATTTAAAAAATCCCCCTCCCAATTATCATCATACTGATATGAAGAATTTGCACCTGCTCTCAAAGAGAGACTTCTCAATCTTGTGGAAATAATCTCATGTTTTCTAAATAATTCCCTTTCTTCTTTATTGGCATAATTTCCAGCATAGCCATCCAAATACTCTTTTTTTATAATATGGACTCCAACATACCAATTATTATTTTGAATCAGGAGAAAGGGTCTATTAATGTCTGATTTAACCAAACCCTGCATCCATTGCTTTTCCACTCCAATCTCTTTTACACCTTCTTTATTTTCAACATATTCTATTAACTGAGTCATGTTATTAATATCTGGTTGAGAACTTATCCACCCTCTAAAATAATCTGTAAGTAAAGGTATAGGAACTTGTGAATTCTCACCTATAGTATATAAATTACCTTGAGCCATATTTATTAAGTATACAACTAACTATTTAAAACCTTCAACCATTACTTATATTCCAATCGTAATTTGACCTTATTTCATTAGAAAGGCTTACAACTTCATCTTTTGTAAAATAATTTGCATTAATTAGATAATCCACCATAAATCCTAAATTAAATTGATTTAACCAATCAGCCATTGTAGAATCTTTTAAACAAGTTGCCCTCCATTCAGCATCAATAGTTTGCTCTAAAAAGGTTCTCAAGTGGTGATAAATAGGTTTTCCATTAAAAAATTTAGGGTGGGGTAATTTACTTATATCAGTTACCATATTAATAAATATTACTTAGACCTATTTAAATGTTATGCTAATAATTAAATAGTCAAACAATATATTATTTATAATGACTATCAACTCTAAGAAAACAATATTTGCATTAACATCATCTATGGTCATGGCCTCAGCCTATTTTATTATAGGGGAATCTACTATTGATAGAGATTCAAACTGCGTATATCTTAGCCCTTGGACTACTGATTTAATGGCTTGGATTTTTGGATTAGGAGTTTGTTATTATGGATTTAAATATTCAGAACCTATTTTAGTATTTTTAGGAAGTTCTGTTGCAACATTACATGTAGCACAATTTGCAGCACATAAAGTATTAACTAGAGATTAAATATAAATAGGTATAGTCAGTATCTTTAATTATGTTAAGTAAAAGAGATATTTTGAGACCTATTGTAGGTTTAATATTAATACAACCTGTAGTTATTATATGGTTGTTATACACTTCTGATAATCCATTTAATGAATATATTAAGGTCGGCTGGGGATTACAAATATTAATTACTATTTGGTTAATGCCTGTTTATTATTATTATGAAAAAATATTTGATTTGTTAGAATCTTCAATGTCTTTATTATCATTTGAAGACCCTAAAAAGTCAAATTAGACCCTACTGCGTCTAAAAAAGAATACTTGAAAATGTCTAAGAAGACCCTTAAGAGTCTAAATAAAAATGCAAAATTGCGTCAAATAGTAAATTTGAAGACCCATTTGCGTTTAAAACTGACCTCAAATAGTTTAATATTAACTAAAGTGACCATAATGAGTCTAGTTATTGAGTAAAGTTTATATACATAGGGTTGTAATGGATAATCATGAGCAGCGAAAATTACGATAATGATGAAATTGAATTTGCAGGTGTAATTACCATAGATAGTGATGCAATAGTTATAGCAGACCCTACTAAAAAGATATCAGATGGTGTAGTCATTAGAGACTTTGGAGGTAATGGTGTTTATCCAGTATTTATTATTAGAGATTCAAATGGTGATGTTGTAGGGATTACAATCAATTTTGATGTAGATGATTCAACCGAAGAGGATTTAACATTCTAGTAAATACATGGGCGATTAGTGTAGTCTGGATATCACTTTGGCCTCCTAAGCCGACAACAGGGGTTCAAATCCTCTATCGCCCGCCATATTCATAAGAGGGAGTGGGGAGTAGGTTTTTTGTTCATGTTCGCCTACTCCTCCCCCTCACTTCTTAATTAATGAACTGAACTTAGGTGATATTATGGATTGCGATATAAAATACATTGAGAACTTTTTGACAGAGGGAGAAATTAAAGAATATACTGAATGGATTGAAAACAATATACTATGGACTCAGGTTCAATATCCTAAATATAATAAAATTATTAAAACACCGAGACTAACTACATGTTTTGGATTCCACAATGATAATTTACCAGAATACTATGCCAACTATCAAATTCATAAAATCCCAAATATGTTAATTAAATTAAAAAACAAAGTAGAGGATGAATTAGGCGAAGATTTTAATTATGTTTTAATGAGTTATTATAGGGATGGAAAGGACTCAATAAGTTATCATTCAGATGATGAAAGATTTTTGGGAAACCATCCAACTATTGCTTCAATATCTTTAGGTCAGACAAGAAGATTCCTACTTAAAAATAAAAAAACTAAGGAAACTTTGAAATATGATTTAGAAACTGGGTCATTAGCAATTATGGGAGGTAATACTCAGACAGATTGGATGCATTCAATCCCTAAAACTAAGAGAAAGATAATGCCTAGGATAAATATCACATTTAGAAATATGAAACTACCTGCTGGTTCTAGTAATTATTACAAATACAATAGGGGCGAACCTATTGGAACTATAAATCCATGATGTATTTAGTGCGGGCATCACCAGAATGGGTGCGGGCGGAGCCCGACCCTCCTATGTTGACATAATCTGCAACAAAATTAGGAT
>MDSV01171455.1_pt1 | contig 12002 bp, 7 predicted proteins | sample 810851 | NCBI WGS metagenome assembly MDSV01 (sample SAMN05326640, study PRJNA326480) | marine metagenome | isolation source: seawater | place: Atlantic Ocean: North East | collected 2012 | reverse complement strand
TTGGAAAATTAATATTACTAATGGGTGGTCGGTTTTACTTGTGCCACCACTAAATAATTTTGAACTCCCTATTCAACCGTTTTCTGGTTTAGTAGACACAGATAAAATGGGTTTGACGTTTAACCTGCCTTGCTACATGAGAGATAAAACATATACAGGCGTTATAGAAAGGGGTACTGTTATAGGAGTAGTTATTCCAATACCCAGAGTGCAAAGAAAAACAAAAGTTAAAGTATATAATGAGGAAGATAAAAAAGAACATAAACGGTTTAGATATATTATGGAAACATCTTTTAAGGATGCTTATTTAAACAATTATAGAGACAAAAGGAGATAAATATGTCTACTAAGTATACAATTTCAGAGATTGATCCAGGTAATAGTCATGTAACTGTAACACTAGAAGGTGGAACAAAGACAACACTGCATGTAAAAAAAGATTGGACTACTGCAGACCTTGATAACGCTGTGTATATGTGGGCATCTACCGTAGGTGTTCCTAGCTTTATTTCAGATGGTGCAGAACGCACCTATTCACAAAAAATAGACGCTAAAGATACGTCTTCAAGTGTGGCTATAGATGAAGCAAAAGAAGAAAGAGAGCTTAGGTTAGAAGCAACAGATGAGTGGATGCTTTCTGATAAACAAGCGCTTATGACGGATAGTGAAAAAACTTCTTTAATTGCGTATAGAAAAGAGTTAAGGGGTTTACCTGCGGCAGGAACAAGCACATGGAATCCTTCTTTCGATAGTAATGATGAATTAACAGGCGTTACTTGGCCTACTAATGTGGCGGCTGCTCTTTTAACTAAGTATAAAGACCAATAACTACACTAGGGGGAGGCAACCATAGATCCATTAACGGTAGGGGCTGCGCTGTCTGCGGCTACACAGGCATACAACGGAATTAAAAAAGCCTTTGCAGCAGGTCGTGAACTAGATGCTATGGCATCAGATTTGTCTCGTTGGATGGGGGCAGTCAGTGACGTAGACCACATACACAAATCTTCTAAGTCGCCCTCTATGTTGAAGAAGATGTTTGCCGCACAGTCGGTAGAGCAAGAAGCAATAGAGGCATTTACAGCGAAAAAAAAGTTAGAGCAACAGCGTGATGACCTAAAGACTTACATAATGTTTTCTCAAGGAACTAAAGCTTGGGATGAACTACTTCAAACCGAGTCTAATATTCGTAAGCAAAGAAAGAAACTCGTGTATGAAGCCCAACAACGAAGAGAAAAACTTGTTGGTGGCCTACTTATCGGTCTTGCTTCTACTGCTTTGGTATCTATCGTTGGTGTATTGGGATACGTTATCTTCACTAATATCTAGTGCTTACGCCCACGAACATAAGTATAAGCCTTCTCTTAATAACGGTCATCTAACAATATGTAGGCTAAAGAAGGTAGAAAAAGCGCACCAAAACGCTAGTGGTAAAGACGGAATAGCTTGGTGGTGTTTATACGAAGGAGCAAACGGAAGCGGATTTTTGGAGTTAGTAGACTCTTACAAGCTCTGCCCAAAACAAGTGGTCTGCATGTATGACCCAAAAGAAAAACCACCAAGCATAGACGATATGCTAAAAGCAATGAAGGATGCGTTTAAATGATGGAAATAAACCCAGTAATATTTTGGAACATAATATTAACTCTTGTAATAGCCCCTGCGTTTTGGACATTTCGCGGTTTAATAACTGAAGTTAAACGTATAGATATACTTGTAAATAAAACAAGAGAAGAGTATGCTTCACGAGAAGATGTTAAAGAAGAAATGAAAACAGTTCATGAGGCTATGCACCGCATAGAAGACAAGCTAGATAAGCTACTGATTAAAGGATAGATAGATGGCAACACAAGTAGAAAAACCTCCTATAACACAGAGGATCAACCAGAGAGTTTTTGCAGGTTTTACACCGCAACAAGTAGCAAGGCTGTTTGAAGGAAAAAACATTCAACCTAACTCTAGGGAGGGTGCAGAACTTTTAGCTAAAGCAACTAAAACAGCAACTAAGATGTTAGCAAGGGGTGGCCTTATATCAGGGTACATTGAGGGAGGAGATGTTACACAACCTGTTGAGCCTGCTGCAGGTTCGCCTGAACAAACGCAAGCATCTTTACGAGAAAAAGAAAATGCTCTTGCTGCTGCTAAACAGGAATTAGAAAGTTTAAAACAACAATTAGCTAACTTAGGTACAGACGCAGAGTCTGACTCAGAAAGAACAAGACTTACTGAAGCTATAAAAGCTGCCGAAGTTAAGGTAACACAAGCGCAAGCTGATTCTGCAGGGGCATCTAGTGCTTACACTTCTTCCACGCTTCCAACTGCTGCTGAGGCCGTAGGAACGGCTACAACGCTCCCTGAAACTATGGTTACACAACAGGAATCTCAAGCTGTAACACAACCACAGATTGACACAGGTACTATTGACACAGGCACTGGTGAAATGGGCGATCCTGCGGAATATACAGCAGCTACAGCAGATACTGCTCAAGCGGAAGTACCTATACAAGCAGACGCAAATTTAGCCGAGACTTCGACATCACAAGAAGGAGTTGAAGACGCATTAGAAAACTTTGCACCTGCTGAAGGGGCTGTTTCTGATGAAGCGCAAATGACGGCTGCTCAACAAAACATTGAAGACTTAGCAATTAATGATGTAGAAGCCGCTACCACAGAAGGAACACAAATTACTACGCCTGCAAAGCGAGAAGTAAAAGAGGGTGAGTTAATTAATTCTACCTTTGACGCAACTAAAGCAGCAGACTTTGTAGAAGGTGTAGAAGCCGCTACTGGAGCGCCAAGTACCGCCGCTACTGTAAAAGGTCAGCTTACAGATCTAATGTCTGACTTTGAAGAAGGAGATCCTCCTGTATGGGCCGCAGGAGCAATGCGAAACGCTATGGCTATTATGGCAAGAAGAGGCATGTCTGCAAGTTCTATGCAGGGGCAAGCTATAATGCAGGCTGCTATGGAATCAGCCATGCCTATTGCTGCTGCAGACGCAGCTACGTTTTCTAGATTTGAAGAACAAAATCTAAGTAACAAACAAGCTATGGCAACTTTGTATGCCCAACATAGGGCGCAAGCAATAGGCAAAGAGTTTGACCAGAAATTCCAAGTTGCCGTACAAAATGCTGCTAAGATTTCTGACATTGCCAATATGAATTTTTCTGCAGAACAACAAATTGCTTTGGAAAATGCAAACTTAGCTCAAACAGCAGATTTAGCAAACTTGAGCAACTTTCAAGCGGTGGTAATGGCTCAGGCTGCAGGTTTTCAACAAGCAGATATGTCAAACTTAAATAATGTACAACAAGCGCAAGCGCAAAACGCCAGTAGCTTTTTACAGATGGACTTAAGTAATCTGACTAACGAACAAGCAGGCGCAATGTTTAAAGCACAGTCTGTTATACAATCTTTGTTTACAGATCAAGCGGCAGAAAATGCTACTAGCCAGTTTAATGCAACTAGTCAAAATCAAACGGATCAGTTTTTTTCTAGTCTTATCTCTCAAGTAAATCAATCTAATGCAGCACAGAAAAACTCGACAGAACAATTTAATGCAGGTCAAGAAAATGCTGCTGCAGAATTTAATGCAAAGGTGAAGAACTTACGAGATCAATTTAATGCGGCTAACCAGTTAGTTATTGCTCAAGCAAACGCTCAGTGGAGACAAAACTTAACAACTGCTTTTAACGCTGCTGTTAATGATGCAAATCGTTCTGACGCATTACAAGCAAATGGATTAACACAAAAAGGATTGGATGAACTGTGGCAAAAAGAAAGAGACTTGTTAAGCTTTGCTTTCTTGGCAGGCGAAAGTGCCGCAGACAGGACTAATCAACTTGTACTACAAAAGATAAAAGAAGCTAGTGATGAAGACACCGCTTGGTCTTCGTCTTTAGGTAAATTTGGTAGTGCTATTATTGATGGCATATTTGGACTATATGATAATGCGTAGTGAAGGATAGATAGATGGCAAATTATAATTTTTTAAACCCACGCAACATAAGCGAACTGTTTTTGATAGACTCCCATAGTAGGAAAAACGATGAAACAGTAAGTGTTGGAAATATTGTAGGAGGATTAGTTAAGCCTCGCGGTATAGTAGAAAACCAAAACGAGGATGCTGATGATGAAACCCCTTTAGATGTTTCAAACGCTGCAGTTAGTAGCATACATCAGGCTGTTGCTGATAATTTATCTAGTCCAGAACAAGATGATAACTTTGAGTATTATAATTACACAATTAAATCAGGCGATACGCTAGGTCGTATAGCCCTTGACTCAGGTGTTGATATGGCTGAAATTGTGAGGCTAAATGACATTGCAGACCCTAACAGAATTAGAGCAGGAGCTTCATTACGTATACCTACTACGGATGTACAAATGTTTGAAACGGTGACAGGAACAAAATTTCCCCAAGCAGAAGCACAAGACATTACAATAACGTCACCCTCGTCCAAAGGTTTTGTTGCTCCTATAGATCTTGGAACAGATGAGTCAGCTATAGCTAGAAAACTTAAGATCTACGCAGAGAAGTACGATTTGCCTCTTGATTTTGTAACAGCGATATGTGCAAGTGAAAGTAGTTTTTCAAATGTTATAGGCGATAAAGAATTAGAAAATAGCGCATATGGTCCTATGCAAGTTAGACTACCTGCATTACAAGATGTGCAACGGTATTATGGGCTTGACTACACAGAAGAAGATCTTAAAAACCTCGACTTAAATGCTTCAATAGAAACTGGCGTTGCCTACTTAGCTATGCTAAGGGATAACTATGGGGCAAGGAATTTAAACGAGATTGCTGCAATGTATAACGGTGGGCCTAGCGCTATTAAAAACAAAAACGAAAATGCTTTGGGTTATGCCTCTAAGGTACTCGACTTTAGAGACAGAGCCATGAAAGAGTATAACAGTATGATTAAAGTAGCGGAGCTTGGCCCTCATGTGTCTGACGGTGATGAGATGTTTGGTGTTGTATCAGGCGGTGTGACTAAACCTGAGACTGAGGATAGAGATGAATTGTTAGACACTACAGAATATGCAATCAAACCAATAATGAAATATGACATAGACGATGCCACCGATCCCACTTCTTTCTCCACAATCAAACCAATAATGAAATATGACATAGACGACCAAACTGCAGATGCTTTTTTAGATAGAGATGCGTACCTAGACAAGAGCAGGCCTGTTGCAATAAGGGGAACTCCAAGACTCGATCAAGCCAATATGCCTATGGTAAACTACTTAATAGATACTAATGAGTTATTGGCAAATACAGACATAACAGACTCTGACAAGATAAGTAGAATGAAAGCAAGTATAGCTGAGTTAACATCTGATCCTGTCAACTTTTCTCCTGACCAAAAAAGAGGCCCTGATTTCCGCGACCTTTTTGCTTCTCCTGCTTTTGCGCCTACACTTGAAGAAGAGCCTGTACTAAAGCCTAACCAGTTAGGTGAACCAACTACCGATACAGAAACATCTCCGTTTGTAGATGCAGACACAGACGGACCTGCTCCTTCAGGTTTGTTGACTAGAAGAAGTAGTGGTTTAAAATCAAATTTAAATAACTTATGGAACAGTACAAAAGACTTGATGAAAACAACTGCTGCTCGTATAAACATACCAGAGGTAGTAGCAGGCTTTCGAACTTCTCCGTTTAACTTAGGCGAAGAAGCTACTGTTGAAGACATAGCTGCCATTGCCTATAGTCAAAACCCATTAGATGCAGCATACGCATATATTGGCTTAGATGAAGATACAGCAGAAGGTGCAGTAGCAGTAAAAGGTTTTTTTGAAAATATAGTACCTTCGTGGGAAAGGTTAGAAAAACCTGCAGAGGAATTTGCTACTACTACCTCGTGGTGTGCTGCTTTTTTAACACAAGTATTGAGAGACTCAGGAGTAAACACAGAAGAATTACTTGGTGCTAAAGGAAACAGATTTTATCAGGTAAGAACAGAACATTACTTAAAAGCAGGACAAGGTGTTGATTTTCAAAACGTACAAGCAGGCGACATTATGGTTAAAAGACACACAAAACAACAAAAACTAGATGACACCACATTAGGATTTGGTCACGTTGGGGTTGTTGTTAAAGTAGAAGGGGATCAAGTTTATTTCCTTGGAGGTAACTCAAAAGATCAAGTAGAACTAAGTTCCTATAGTAACAATACAGCAGATCTTACTTTTAGAAGAATAAATGAAGTATCAGACATACCAATAGAGACAGTACCAAGTATGTTTAGATTAAAGCTAGGAAAAAAATTCCGTCAGACTAAAAGAAAGATAGGACAAAAGATTGAAGATGTAAAAGAAGATCCTTTTGGCGAATTTCAAAAACTACTTAATAAATTAAGGAAAGATTAACATGGAAGAACAGGAATTTATTGCTCCTATAGCAGGACAAAGTTTAACAGGAGAACCACAAGGTTACGCATGGGAACGTCCTCCTGCGATGAACACGCTTGAAGAAGCATTAGAGTTTTACCTCCCAAAGCTGTCTGACCCAGATACACTAGACGACATACATATTGCCTTAGAAGAACGCTTTCCCTTAGATGTTATGGTAGAAAGTATTTACATGGGTGGGGTAATGGAAGGTATGCACAGCATAGACGTAGGCCTGTTGATTGCTCCTGTGTTACACGAGTTTATACTGGCTTCTGCTAGGGCTAATAAAATTACAGTAAGAGAAAAAGCCACCAGTGAAAATGCTAGACGAAAGTTAAAAGAGAAAGAACGGATGCTCAGGTCTATTGATCTTGCTCTTAGCAGAGGTGACAAACAGGACGACTTAGGAACAGAATATGTTATGGCTGCTATCGAATATGCAAAACAAGGAAAGACCCCTAAAGAAGCAGCAAAAGAAGCGCCTACAATAGAAGAAGCCCCTGCGCCGTCAAAGGGTTTAATGTCGAGAAGAGGAAACAACGATGGGATTTAACGCAAAAGCATTTGCTACCGCATTTTTAAATTCACAAGCAGATAGTATTAACCAACGGCTTGATGATGCTAGAAAGTATAAAGAAGAACAAGAGGACTTAGCAAGAAATAACATAGGGCTGTACAAAAAGCGTAAACAGCAAATGATGATGCGTATTCAACAAGCTAATGCAATGTCAAAGATGGGTGCTTCTAAGGCACAAATAATGGCGTATGCTAATAGTGGTCCTGGAGCTTTACAAGGGGCATACAAGGCATTGATGATGGCACAAACTGCTAATGGAGGCAATAAGTTACATCCAGATGTAGTTACTCAAATAATGGGTTCAGCCGAAGAATTTGCAGGCGTTGAAGGAACTTACGAAGACTTTATTAAAAAGACTAGTGGCTTATATGACCAGTTGATGAAAACAGAAACAGAAGACAAAACTGACCCTGCGGTTCAGCAAGGTAACTGGTTTATGGCATCTATGGGTTTTGGCGCTAAAGACAGAGCGAAAAGAACATTAAGAGAAAAACAAATCTTTGAAGGCATGACGGTTCAAGGACTAAACGATTTAGCAAGAACAGAAGATATACAACAGATACTTCCAGGAGCTACTGCTAACCTACAGGTTATACCCCAAAGCTTAACGGCATCAGAACGCCAAAGAATTTTTGATAATTTTGACGATTATGCACAGGGAGCATTAGAAACTATGTGGAATAGTATGCCAGAAGACGAGAAAAGAGCTTTATCACGTAAATACAACGTAGAGCCTTCAACAATGCAGGGGATGTTACTAACAATAGGTTCAAAAGCTTTTGAAGCAGAAAAAGAGGATGTGGTGGATGCTTACCTTAAAAGTATAGGCGACCCCTTTACGGAATCTTTAGTGTTACGAAGTAGGTTTGGCTACGATGATGAACAAAAAACTACAGAAAAAAAAGTAAAAGTTGAAGTTGATGATGCCTTAGAAGAGATGCCGTCAGAAATAGACGACTTAGATCAACAGAGTTTAGCACTGAATTATCCTGAAGCGCCTAGATATGATTATGAAGGACCAACAGGAGGAATAGAGGAAGCAGAGGCATTTATGGCTTTTGTAGAACAAAATAACTTAGAGGATGAATTAAAAGAGGGTCAGGCTGTAGTTATAGTAGACGAGGGTAAGTATCAAGTTCTTAATGAAGATATGATTAATATGGTAAAGAAAAAAATTGAAGATTATAACACTGAGTTAGGAGATATTACACCTTTGGCAAAAACATTAAAAGATGTAGGCACATTTATAAAAAATCTTGGATCAGACGAAATGGGTGTAGGAAGAACTATAAATGATGTGATAACAAACCAAACTAAGAAATTAGGATTTGTAGCAGGGGCTTTTGTTACAATAAATGAAAGAAAAGCAGCGCAAGCTTTACTAGATGATTTAACAAATAACTTAGACACTATTGGAGACTATTTAAATAATAATCCAGACAAGCTAAGTGAGTTTAGAGAAGATCCTGCAACCTTTTTAAACAAGTATAACTTAATTAAAGAAAAGTAATTATGTCATTTTTAGATAGAATGGGGGAGGAAGACTCTCCAAACACACCCACAGTAGATACTCCTACGATTACAGAATTACCTACTCGTATGTCTTTTTTGGATAGACTAAGGGGTGAAACAAATAAAGCCCAAGAAAATGCCCTACTAGGAAACGAACCGCTTGAAATAAGTGGCACACTCAAGATGAATGACCTTGAGAAGAACCCTGCGTACACTAATGCTATTAGAGAATACATGGTACGGCGTAAGGGTGTTCAGTACGAAGAGATGGATGCTGAACAATTAGTCGATGATTTCACCAAACATATGAGATATTTTAACGTGAATGAAGCTATCACGGCTTCTGAAGCAATATTTGTAACTAAGGGAGATGATGAAACAAAACGCATAGCAGCTAATGCCTACGAAGTTTACGACAGCTTGGGTAACGTATTTACCAATGATGGACTATTGGGAGCAGCAGATGGCGTTAAGGACTATATGGCTGCGATACTAACTTCGCCTTCTACGTATTTAGGGCTAGGCGCAGGTAAGGTTGTTGGTTATGGCTTAAGTAAAATTGCAGGTCAGAGCGTTAAAGAATTAGCAAAAGCAGCAGGTAGGGAAGCCGCTAAGAAAGCCTCAAAAGGCAAAGTTAGAGATTCCTACCGAAAGGCTTATAATGATGTAGTAGCAAAACGCGCAAGAAGAGATGCAAATCTTAGTTTAGCAACTACAGGTACTGTCGATGGTGGTATGTCTATTTTACAAAACTACTCGCAGCAAGGTGTAGAAAAAGATGTAGGGTCTAGTTGGAGAGAAGAGTATAACCCTTTTGAAATGGCTTTTTCCTTTGTAGGGGGTATTTTTGGTGCAGGCGCACAGTTAGCAGGGCGTAGTATATCAGCCAACGCAAGTAAGCTAACAGGGGGTAAAGACTTAAAAGGCGCAAGGAAGCAGCTTAAAAAGCATAGTGCTGCTACTACGCTAACTGCAGAACAAAAAAAGGCTATAAACAAATCCCTAAGTAAGCGAGTTAAAGCAATAAAACAACTATTAAACGATAAAAAAATAGGTGTTAGAACAAGGTTAGCGGATGGTACAAAAGGAAAATCTTGGAAAAATAAAGTTCTGCAAGGAATAGTTGATGCAAAAGGCAGGGCTGTACCGTCAGAGGTTATTAAAGCGATATTCTTAGGTGTAGGGGAAGACGTTGAAGCTATTGAAGGTTTAACTGGGGGTATTGCACAGATAATGGCAGAAGCAGGCATTAAAATACGTAAGAACAAAAGAATAACAGATGTTGCTACTGATATAATACGAGTGTTAGACCAAAACACGTTGCAGGACATTAGTGGTATAATACAAAACGAAACAGGCTTGGCACTAGGGGAAATTGCCGACCTTGGCAACAAGATTGGAAATATCTTTGCTGCTTCTGTTAGTGAAGGCGGTAAGATACTAAACTCTGCTAGTCAAATGGCTAAACAATATAATAGAGCATTGGTTGAAGGCTCAAAGAAAAACATGGTGTATTCAGATGAGATGCTTTCTGACGCTTACGAGATAGCGCAAAACCAAGCCCCTGTTACTAAAATTGGTAAGTTCCTAGATAAGTTTCCAGGACAGGGATATGGTATGAACGTCTGGAAAAGACTTCTTGTATCTGCACCGCAAACTACGGCAGCAAACATACTAGGCTTTGGTCAATACTACATTGCAAATAGTGTGGCTGAAATGTTTCAAAGTGTGCCATTAGTTCTTGGTTCAGCCTTAGTGAAGGACGAAAAGAAAGCACAGATGATGAGGGAGCAAGCAAAAGCTCTATGGGCTATTCAGGGTGTTAAACTCAGGAACTTTGCTGACCCTTATACAACACATGATGCTTACCTAGCTATCCTAGAGACTGACGATAAGCTTGCTAGAAAATTACGAGAAACATTTGCAGGCGGTGTTAGAAGAACGGAAGAGCGTTTTAATATTGACGGCACTAATAAGTTATTTAAAGGCATTGAAAGTTATACACAAATGGCGCAAACTCTATCAGGGGTTAATATACAAGACAGTTGGACAAAAAGCCAAATGTTTATGACCTCTATTGATAAACACTTACGCTTACAAAAAGGTAAAACTTTAAACGAGGTGTTGGAGAGTGGAAGTTTAGATCTAATAGATGACACAGTTCAAGGCAAGGCTCTTGATGACACACTAAAATCTGTGTTCTCAAAAGATTATAAGAATGACAAAATGAACTTCTTTAGGAAAACAGCAGCGATTGTGGAAGATGCTTCTAACTCACAGCTTGGCTATATTCTTCCGTTTGGACGCTTCATGAATAATATTGTAGCTACAGCGTATCAATGGAATCCTGTAACAGGTTTAATCCCTATGGCAGGACACATTGCTAGGGGTAGAAACCTAGAAGCGACAGAGGCTTTCAGTAGAGCTATGGTTGGAGGAAGCGCTATTGCTATGACAATGAAGTATGATCTTAAGCAGCAAGAACGCGGTGAAGCGTGGAACGAAATGCAAACACCATCAGGTAACACTATTGATGTAACAAACACATTCCCTTTCTCGTTGTTAAAAGTTTCTGCTAGGTACTTCAATAGGAAGCTCAATGGTCAGCCTGTATCAAAAGAATTAACACAAGATTTAGCACAACAGTTAGCCATAGGGCAGGCTATTAAGGATGTGAACTTTGGTAGTGACGTAACACGGCTAGTTGATGCAGCTTCTAGGGCTATACTGGAAGGAGATGCGTCTGGATGGAGACTAATATTTGATGCGCTAGGTAACACAGGGGGCAACATAGCTTCAGGGTATACCAGACCTTTTGACCCTTTAAATAAACTTACAGGAATGGGGTTTGAATCATTAACAGGGATAGCTATAGATGACGCTATTGATAGAAGACAGACTAAAGGGTTTGTCGAAAAGCTAACGCAAGGCGCAACTCGTTATGTAGACAATATGTTTGAGGCGCTTGCTTCAGGCGTATCAGGAGAGAAAAAACTTATTGGTACGCCTTTAACTCCTGCAGGTCGAGAGGGCGACATTTACGATCCTAGTCCTGTAGGTTCATCCTTTGGCGTAAAGACAAAACAGGCTAGAACGTATGCAGATCATGTTTTTGGTTCAGTCGACTTGCCTAGTTGGAAAGCAGGGATGTACACAGGTATTCCAGAATTTGATGCTTTTATTAATAAGCACATAGCCCCTCTTATTGAACATGAAGCAGAGTTGTTGTGGAAAAACAAAAAGTTTAGGGAGGGTACAGGCCTAGCTATGAATGTGCAACTATATAGACAACAAAAAGTAAAACAGATGTTAGCTGATGCAAAAGCTAAGGTAAAAAAGTATGCTGCATCCGTGCCAACTGCAGCAGTCGATCAACTTAGAGTAAAATTAGACAGGAAGCCTGATGCCATTGTTAAGGAAGCTAAGAGAGCATTAGGAATTGACTCTAGTATAAGAAATATGACAACAGAAGAATTACGTCAAATGTTCAGCATGATTGATTATATGGATA
>MDSV01103730.1_pt1 | contig 12002 bp, 8 predicted proteins | sample 810851 | NCBI WGS metagenome assembly MDSV01 (sample SAMN05326640, study PRJNA326480) | marine metagenome | isolation source: seawater | place: Atlantic Ocean: North East | collected 2012 | reverse complement strand
TCAAACTCTTCAATTAAATATATCGAAATATGAATCGTCGTTGTGACACTCTTAACGAGTGCCCACACAGATTGTCTTGTCTAAATTGTTAAAGAACATGGTGCAGAATCATGACGCTTTTTGTCGTGACTTCTGCGCAAGGAGGACCAACATTACTCTCAGTTGATTCGTTTTCCTTGCTAGTGGACAACCTTGGTCGTCGCAATTCACTAGAAGCCGTTGCTTCTTAGTGACTAGCCTCTTCCGAAGCGGATGCGTATGTTACAGCGCATCATTTTTTTGTCAACACCTTTGTTTAAACATTTATTCAAACCAGTTGTTTAACAACTCTTCACCTGAGTCGCCTACTCGACGTTCCCCGTTGAAGAGGCGCGCATTCTACGCACCTAAATAAATACGTCAACAGTTTCTACCTATAAAATACAAAAAAGGCGCCCAATCGAGCACCTTTTAACCAATTTGTATATTTGTCGTACTAGAAATTAATAATAGACGTTATTTCAGGGTAGATTTAGGTGGATTTGTGAGAATCTTCTTGGTTCTCTCCTTTACCTTCTGTCGTTGTTTTAAAGTCAGCATCTTCTTCATGATCACCCACGACGTCATTTAACGTGACTTTATCTACCGTTCTGAAAGTATTTATTGGGCCTGCTAGTGCATACAAAGCAAAGACAATAAAAAGCACGAGTGCGGGTTCAGTAGCAACAATGACGAATATAAGAAGTACAATTAACAAACCTACAAAGGGAACTTTGCCATGCCAGTTAACTTCCTTAAACGAATTATATTTAAAGTTGCTCACCATAAGGAGACCAGATAAACCCGTTACAGCGGCGACAATTAACCCATAATCGGCGCCACTAGCATCATACTCTACCCCCACCCATACGAGACCAGCAACAACCGCAGCGGCAGCAGGGCTGGCTAATCCTTGAAAGAAACGTTTATCGGCAATACCCACCTGAGTATTAAACCTTGCCAATCGTAATGCTGCGCCCGCGACATATATAAAGGCCGCTAGCCATCCTAATTTACCTAATTCGGTCAACCCCCAATTATAAGCCACAAGTGCAGGCGCCATACCAAACGAAACCATGTCGGCCATAGAATCGTACTCTGCACCAAAATCACTTTGCGTGTTAGTCATTCTGGCCACTCTTCCATCGAGGCCATCAAAGATCATGGCTACGAATATGGCGACTGCTGCTGCTTCAAAGCGTCCATTCATTGATGACACTACAGCGAAGAAGCCAGAGAATAGCCCTGCCGTGGTTAGTAAATTGGGGAGTAAATAAATCCCTTTTCGTTTTTGTTCAGACATAAGTCCTCATTGGCACAAATTAATTGCGGCTGATTATTTCATAGTTAATAAGCTACGCATAGATGCAAGATAACAAGGGCATGTGCCTTTCATCTTTAATCGCTTCTTGTTTCTACTCAACGTAAGCACTCAATAACTAGGTATATGATCACATACCTACATACGCACACCTTTCAGGTAGGATCGTTAATACCATGTTGAAGTTCGCGAGCGGAAATAATAAAAGTTTGCCGCCATCGCTTGAACTACACCTTTTAACGAATAGCAAAAGGTTTAGTCGTATGAAAATGTCTCGTTTACCTAATTTTATATTAAAAGCCGTGTTACCAACGCTGCTTTTGATTGCAGTCGGCTCTGCCCATGCCGGCAAAAACCAAAGTAATTACTCAGATTACAATGCCTGTCTAAGTAATAGCGGTAGTCATAGCGACTGTGACAGTGCGCTTGGGGAATCGGTGTACAACTTAGTGTCGGAAGACGTGTACGTGTCGACGAGTAGCCAGTATTCAAATATCTCTATCGATGATGTAAACATTTCCATTTCAGCCTGGTCAGATACGGTTGGTACCTATAATGATGACGTGGTCACTTCTGCTTATGTTGTAGACTTAGGCAGTTACGGGTACGGCGTATACAATAAAGATGCTGAAATGGACGGTTCTAGCCCCGATCATGCTATTGATAGTTACAATACTGTTAGCCGAAATGTTGATTATGATTTCGACTTTGTACTCCTTTCTTTTTCAGAGTCGGTTACGTTAACTGGCGCAGGATTCTCGTGGGTAGGGAAAACAGACAACACCCAATTATCTATCGCTGCGTTAGATGATTTATCTGGTTTAGTTTCTGGTGACCAAACATGGTCAAATATTGTTGAAGGCGCACTCACTGCTGGCTCGTATGATATTGAAAGCTATGAATCGATTGATATTGCGCAGTTTGAAGAGACCGAGACCGCACAATATTGGCTCGTTGGAGCATACAATTCAGTGTTCGGTGAATTAGACAGCAATATGTTTGACGACGCATTTAAGCTTGCAAGTATCGGCTTTGAAAAAGCATCTGATATGCCGGAAAATTCCAACCCCACTGAGGTCAGTGAGCCAAATACACTTGGTGCATTTTTAGCCGTCGGCCTAATCGTCGCGTGGCGCCGCAAGAATAAATGATCGTAATGTAGACGATAGGGGTAAACAAATTGTAAAGCTATGTCAGGTTTTTTTACCCCCTCCCTTTTTATTGTAAAATTTCACATTAATTTCATACACTTAAAAACTGGCATAGTTACTGCTTGCTTCATTTATTAATTGTTGTATTAGTAGATGTGAGTTTGTTGGTTATGAAATCTTTACCGTTAATCGTATTATGCCTGTCCTACCTACTTGCTACAGCACCCGTTGTTGCTGGAGGTGACAGAGACAACAGCGACGGTGGAAGTAGCAATGGCTCTGGCTCTACCGTTGGCGATAGCTCATTAAATGAGTACGTATACGACTTGTATTCAGACGGTTCAACGAATATCGACTACACGCTTGATGCAAATACATCTAGTATAGTTATTGATGGCACATCGATTACTGTAGGTGTTACTGCATGGTCTGATACCGCAAATATTTCTAACGATGGCATTTCTGGCGACGATGACGAAGTTGTTAAATACTCTCAATTAAATGGGTATAGCTACAACGGAGACTATGGCTTCGGTTTAGTCAATACTAATGATAACGACGCTCACACGCTGGATAATTTCACAGGCGGTGATGACTTTGATATGGTTTTGTTTTCGTTCAGTGAGGAAGTCACCTTATCTGCCGCGTCGTTTACTTATTTACAAGGCTACGACACTGACAAACAAGTCTCAGTGGTTGGACTTAGTGATATTTCGTTATTTGAGAATCACGCATCGAACGAATTCAGTTGGGCAGATGTTGCCTCTGGTGTAGGTACGGTGGTGTCCGATGGTCACTTTACTATTTCATCAAATATATCTTCACATGGTTCCCATGGCGATTTCACTAGTGACTTTACAGAATTAAGCGCTGCAAAATACTGGTTAGTAGGCGCTTACAATATTTACTTTGATGACAGCAGCTCAAGTTATCAAGGCTCTGGATTCAAGCTTGCTTCACTAAGTTTAACGACTGGCGGTACAGATGTTGTTAGCCCACCTAATGAAGTTAGCGAGCCTGCCCCCATTGCCCTTTTACTAACGGGTTTTGGATTGATGGCTTGGCGACGCAAGCAAATTCGTCAAACAGTTTAAAAATTAAGTAAAAACACGTATCTTATAAAGGTGGCTTAGGCCGCCTTTTTTATTGGCGTTCAGTGGGATAGTTGTACTTATGCTAGGATTGAAAAAATTGGGATTGGTTAGAAGTGCGATTATTGGCACTCTGCTTGTGGGGGCCAGCTTCAATAGTTCAGCTACCACTTCGGAAGATTACGAGAAAGCGCTTCGCGCCTACAATGTCAGTGAATACGATGAAGCCTATATTCACTTAAAGAATAGCTTACAAAAAGACCCCGAAAACCTCGCAGCAAAAATTTTGATGGGCAGGATCCTGTTGATTAATGGCTACCTAGTTGCCGCAGAACAAGAATTTACCGAAGCCCTTTCTATGGGTGCAGATATCAACCTGTTGGCCGAACCCTTGGGGAATACTTGGCTTTTTCTTAATAAATACAAAGATATCACCGAATTTAATCAAACAGAAAAGTTAAGTGGCGAGAACAGACGTGATTGGTTGCAAATTACAGCCACAGCGTGTGTTCGATTAGAGGATTTACTGTGCGCCAAGCGTGAATACTCAAAAATCCTAAATGACTATCCAACTCATGTGCCAGCGATGAATGGATTAGCCTCTATTGCGCTTCAACAAGATAACCCGGATTTGGCGCGCAATTATATTAACCGCGCAGAAGCCGTCGATAGTGAAAATGCCATAACGTGGCGTCTTAAAGGGCAATTGGCTTATTTAGAGGGCGACACCCAATCTGCCACTGAATTTCTTCAACAAGCACTGACGTTTAACCGAGAAGATCCCATTGCTCTGCGAAACCTAGTGGATTTGTACCTGCAAGCAAAGGACTATGATAGAGCTAGGCTATTTGTGGCTGAAATCATTGAAGATACTCCCAACGACCCTTTAGCCATTTTGTTGAATAGCTGGCTTGAAAGTAGAGAAGCAGATGAAATCATTGATAACGAGAAACTAGAGCAACTGAATGAGTTTATGGCACAACTCTCCCCTGAACTCATCGCCTCTCAACCTATGTTGCTTTATATCAGCGGGTTAACAAACTTTTTTAACAACAACATGGAAAAGGCTGCGAAGGATTTCACTTCGTACTTGCAGCAAGAAAGCGATGATATTCAAGCAGTCATGATGTTATCGCAAGTGTATCTCGCCACACAACAATACAAACAAGCCCTTATTTTGCTAGAAAAGCATCAAACGGCGTTATTAGAAAACCCTGAATCTGCATTAATACTAGGCGATTTGTTCATCCGCCAAAATAAAGCATTTAAAGCTGAACGCTTATTGCAACGCTTGGAACTTCGTTACCCAGACAATGCCAAGCTACAGCTATTTAAAATAAAACTGATGGCGGCAAGAGGAAAGCAGCAAGAAGCCTTGGCTATTTTGGACAACAGCTTTGAGCAAAATAAAAGCAACTCTTCATTTTTGTTCGCCTATTCACTCATGCATTTACAAGCGCAAGATTTCGAAAAATCCCTTCTTGGCGCGCAGTTATTAACGGAAATGTTTCCTGATGAAGCTGAAGTTTATAACCTTCAAGCAGGAATACTGATTCGCCAAGGTGAACTAGAAGAGGCAAAACGAGCAATAGAAAAAGCACTCTCGTTAAACCCCACACTATTTCCCGCTAAATTCAACTTAGCTGCCACCTACAGCCGCCTGGGTGATATCGATAAGTCGAATACCTTAGTGGAAGAATTACTCACGCTGTCTCCACAGCATATCGAGACACTACTACTAAAAGCCTTCAATGCCGCAAGGCAAGGGCAAAATAACGAAGCTAAACAGCTGTACCTCGATATTCTCGTGATAAGCCCAGCTAACGTAGCAGCGCGCCAGCGGTTAGTGACCGTGTATCAAAACGAAGGGGATCTATCCACTGCACTCTACCATTTAGACAGATTGCTGAAAGATAACTTTGATAACCCTGACTACTTGCTAGATAAAGCCTCAATTCAAATTAGCATGCGGCTACAAAATGAAGCGCAGAAAACCCTCAATATTGTGCAAAACTTCATTGCAGGTGACGCACCGCGTTTGGTCAAGTTCAGTAACTTAAACTTGCAGTTAGGTAACGATGAGCAGGCATTAGACGCTATTCACGAGGCCCAGAAAGCGGCCCCTAATAGCCACTTTATTGCGCTTTCAAGGGTGCGCCTACTACTTCAACTTGATAAGCAGACAGAAGCAGAAGCCTTGTTAAACACATTGGCTGGAAAGCAACAGGATAACCCTAATTATTGGCACTTAAGGGGGCAGTGGTTATCTGCTACCGACAAAGATGATGAAGCGATAGACGCTTACCGAAAAGCCATAGCGTTAGATCCTCGTTACGCTCAGCCCTTTATCGCCTTATATAACTACGCGCTGCAAGCCACTTACGTTGACGTTTTTACATCAGAAGCCAGAGCCATCTCGCAGTCAGACCCGTCGAATTTGCTTGCAAGGAACTTGTTAGCCCAGTATCTGTTTTTCACCCGCAACTTTGACGAAGCCATGCCCATGTACGCCGCATTAGTGGAAGAGCCGAATTTACTTAATCCAGCGCAAGCGTATAATCGGTTAGCGATTATGGCACTGGAAGACTCTTTAGAAGACGCTGCGGCCTATATTACTAAAGCGTATGCGTTATCACCCACAAGTCCAGACGTACTGGATACCTATGGCTGGGTTAAAGCGCAGCAAGGTGCCTATGAGGAAAGCTTGAAACTGCTACGTGATGCCTTTTCACGTAACGCTAAAAACCCAAATATTCGTTATCACCTTGGCTATACCCTCGCGAAAATGGGCCGAATAGAAGAAGCCAAAGAAGAATTAGACTTTGCAGTAAACATTGAGCGGCCATTTTTTATGCGCCCACAAGCTCAAGCTTTACTTGATAGTTTGTAAACAAAAAAAGGCCTTCAATTGAAGGCCTTTTTCATTGTATGACAGCTTCACCTGTTAAGGTCTATTGATTTACAACCGTTAATTCGTCGCCATCAACATCAATGCGTATGGTGGATTCAGGCAATAAATGCCCCGCTAGCAACTGTTGCGCCAAGGGGTTTTCAATATGTACTTGAATAGCCCGTTTAAGTGGCCGCGCGCCAAACACAGGGTCGAAACCCGCTTCGGCTAATTTATCCATAGCTGCTCCCGACAATGTCAGTTTGTAGCCTTTTTCAGCTAATCGGGAACGAAGGGAGGCCAATTGAATTTTAGCAATGGACTTAATTTGCTCCTTACCCAAGGGATGAAACACAACAATGTCACCTACTCGGTTAATAAATTCGGGCCTAAAGTGTTGGCCTACCACTCCCATTACGGCATTTTTCATTTCGTCATACTGACTTTCATTGTGCTTGTCTTGAATCACATCAGAGCCAAGGTTTGATGTCATAATAACCACGGTATTCTTGAAATCCACCGTTCTGCCTTGACCGTCAGTCAGCCTTCCATCGTCGAGGACTTGAAGCAAAATGTTAAATACATCTGGGCGTGCCTTTTCTACTTCATCTAGCAAAATAACCGAGTAAGGCTTTCTTCTTACCGCTTCCGTTAAATAGCCCCCTTCTTCGTAGCCAACATAACCGGGAGGCGCGCCGACCAAACGCGCGACAGAATGCTTTTCCATAAACTCCGACATATCGATACGGATCATGGCATCTTCGGTATCAAACATGAAACCGGCTAACGCTTTACATAACTCGGTTTTTCCCACACCGGTTGGGCCAAGAAACAAGAATGAACCAATCGGGCGGTTTGGATCTGCTAACCCTGCTCGGGAACGACGAATGGCATTTGAAACCGACTGTACTGCTTCGCTTTGACCCACAACGCGTTTATGAAGCACATCCTCCATTTTAAGCAGCTTATCACGTTCTCCTTCCAACATTTTTGACACCGGAATACCCGTCCAGCGAGAGAGCACATCAGCAATTTCCACATCAGTCACTTTATTTTTCACCAACTGTGTTTCCACTGTTTCGCCTTCTGACGCCCTTTCCAACTTAGCTTCTAACTCAGGAATGCGTCCGTATTGCAATTCGGACATGCGATTTAAATCTGAAGCACGCCGCGCTATTTCCAAATCGAGTTTCGCTTGCTCTAGCTCAGACTTGATGGTTTGGGTGCCCTGCATCGCTTCTTTTTCTTTCAGCCATACCTTTTCCAGCTCGCCATATTTAGTTTCAGCTTGCTCACGTTCTAGCTCAATCATTTCAAGCCGCTTATGACTCGCATCGTCGGTTTCTTTCGCTAGTGCCTGCTCTTCCAGCTTCAATTGAATGATACGACGTTCTAACCGGTCCATATCCTCAGGCTTCGAGTCTATTTGTAAGCGTATGCTCGATGCCGCCTCGTCGATAAGATCAATAGCCTTATCCGGTAATTGACGGTCGCTAATATATCTGTGTGACAAACTCGCTGCCGCCACTATCGCTGGGTCTGTAATATCCACCGAATGATGTAACTCGTAACGTTCTTTCAAACCACGCAAAATAGCGATGGTGTCTTCTACGCTGGGCTCTTCTACTAAGACTTTTTGAAAGCGTCGCTCAAGTGCCGCATCCTTTTCAATATATTGACGATATTCGTCCAGCGTTGTTGCACCTACGCAGTGAAGCTCTCCTCGCGCCAATGCTGGCTTGAGCATATTACCGGCGTCCATCGCGCCATCGCCTTTGCCAGCGCCAACCATGGTGTGCAATTCGTCAACAAACAGAATCACCCTGCCTTCTTCTTTGGCCAGTTCGTTAAGCACCGCTTTTAACCGCTCTTCAAATTCACCACGGTATTTTGCACCGGCGACTAATGCACCCATATCTAAAGATAAAACACGCTTATTTTTAAGTCCTTCAGGCACTTCACCATTAATAATTCTTTGAGCCAACCCTTCTACGATAGCCGTTTTACCTACCCCCGGTTCACCGATGAGCACAGGGTTATTTTTCGTTCTACGCTGTAACACTTGTACCGTACGACGTATTTCTTCATCACGGCCTATTACCGGGTCTAATTTACCCTGCTCAGCTCGTTCAGTAAGGTCGGTGGTATACTTTTCCAACGCTTGGCGTACATCTTCAGCGTTAGGATCGGTGACCTTTTGCCCGCCGCGCATCTCATCGATTGCGGTCTCAATCGCTTTTTGTGTGATATTGAGCTGTTTTAAGATTTGTCCAAGCTTACCGTTGTCCTGAAGCGCAGCCAGAACAAAAATCTCAGAGGTGATGTAATCATCTTTTCGTTGTTGGGTAATTTTGTCGCAAAGATTCAGTAAAATACCACTCTCTTTACTTAGTTGAATATCTCCGCCAATACCCTCCACCCGCGGCAAACGTTCTATTGCTTCACTTAGCGCAGAGCGCAGTGCATTCACATTCACTTTGGCTTGGTCTAAAACAGGGCGTACAGAGCCACCTTGCTGATTCAGCATGGCAGACATCAAGTGTACTGGCTCTATATATTGGTGGTCTCGTCCTAGCGCCAACGATTGGGCATCAGAAATAGCGAGTTGGAATTTGCTGGTAAATCTGTCTAAACGCATCGTTATACCCCGAAAAGATCTTCATTTCCTATATTCTATTTATGGTATCTGATCAGGAACGATTCAAGTGGAAGATAAAAAAGTTACCCTCCCCTTTGATTTAGCGCAAACCTATCACGCTTACAATACGTCCTGTAGGCGCATCGCCCGTGTGGGTAGCACGGCGGTGAGAATAAAATTGCTGAGGGTTACAGTAGGTACACAACTGACTATTGAACACTGAGTGTACCCCTAAGGCTGCAAGTTGGTGCTGCGCAACCTGAGGTAAATCTAACTGAAATTTATTTGCCCGCTTTCCACTCACGACTGCTTTTGGTACACCTTGAAACTTGTGGGCCAGGGTTTCATCAACTTCGTAGCATTGCTGGCATATGGCCGGCCCAATCCACGCTGTTAATTCGTGAGCAGGCGCATTAAATTCAGCAATGCATTGGCGAATAATGTTCGTATGAAGTCCTTTCCAACCCGCGTGAACTGCCGCGACTTGTCGTCCTTGTTTATCACAAAGCAAAACAGGCACACAGTCAGCTGTCATGACCGCACAAAAGTGCGCAGGGTGACTGGAAATAGCGGCATCTGCAACGAGTGGCTCACCTTTAGGCGTCGATACATCGTTGAGATGAATAACGGTGTTACCATGAACTTGCTGCAGCCAAACAATGTTATCGGCATGGGGTAAACGCTTGCGATTATTCGCCACTACTACAGGGTCATCCCCCACATGGTCGCCTACATTGCAATTCCCGTAGGTGCCCTTGCTATCGCCTATTGTTCGGGTTGAACAATAGGCAATTACCCCTTCAGGGAGGGGCCAATCGGGAAGAATAACGCAACTCATTTTATCTAATCAAAATCTGGATTAGCGAGAGAGTCTTCCCTTACCGACGCTAATAAGTGCTGCATATCAGCGGGCAAAGGCGCTTTCCAAGTCATCCATTCTTCCGTTTCAGGGTGAAACAGTGACAACTGTGCAGCATGAAGTGCCTGGCGTTGAAACCCTCTTAGAGTATCAATAAATTCATCCGACGCCCCTTTAGGAAGGCGAGGACGACCACCATAAACAGGATCACCTAACAGTGGATGCTTTATGTAAGCCATATGCACACGGATTTGGTGAGTTCGACCTGTTTCAAGCTTAAGTCTTAAGTGGGTATAAGCACGGAATTTTTCAATTACTCGATAATGGGTGGTGGCAGGTTTACCCATTTCCCTAACTGCCATATGAGTACGTTTGGTGGCATGCCTGCCAATAGGCGCATCTACCACGCCACCCGCAACCATGGTTCCCAATGCAATAGCCTCATATTCCCGGCTCATCACTCTGTGTTGAAGTTGATCGACTAAGTGGGTTTGCGCTGGTAAGGTTTTCGCCACAACCATAAGCCCTGTCGTATCTTTATCCAGACGATGAACTATCCCTGCTCGAGGGACTTTATCAATGTCAGGAACATGATTTAACAAGGCATTCAGCACCGTGCCACTAGGATTACCGGCCCCAGGATGTACTACTAAGTCAGCGGGTTTATTGATAACAAGAATATGCTCGTCTTCATAAACGATATCTAAAGCGATATCTTGCGGCTTGCTGGTAACTTGAATATCGATTTCCGCGTTAACGGTAACCCTTTCTTCAATCTGCATTTTGTGGCGAGGAACGGTAATTACCTCGCCATCAACAGCAACATTCCCATCTTGAATCCAAGTTTTTAGCTTAGAACGTGAATATTCAGGGAACAAATCAGCCAAAACCTGATCTAACCGTAAGCCAAAGTGCTCGGGCCCGGTTGTTGCGTCTAATTGTATTGTGTTTTCCGACTGTGTCATAACACCAATGATTAAATGTAAAAAGGGTATTATAACAAGCTTTCTATCGGTACACTGCGTTGTTTATTAAATTGTATGGTTTTTCTCACCGCGAGTACGTTAGAATACAAAAAATACGAGCTTAGACAGCGAAGTCATCCACACTGTTTAGCAGGAAACTAGAATTATTATGAAATCATTTCGTTTACTAGCCCCAGTAGTATTGGGTGCTATGGTGTCAGTTGCAGGTTGTAGCTCCTCTGCCGACAATGAAGAAAAAGCCGTTTTGGCTAATATGGGCGCGCAGCAATTGTACGAGCGTGCTAAACAAAGTATGGAAGTAGGAAACTTTAGTGCCGCTGCTCAAACCCTAAGCGCACTAGATTCTCGCTATCCATTTGGTCCCCTTTCACATCAAGTTCAATTAGATCTGATTTACAGCTATTACAAATCAGGTAAGAATGAAGAAACCATTGCCACCATCGACAGGTTTATTCGATTAAACCCGAACCATTCTGATGTGGACTATGCATACTACATGCGCGGCCTGACCAACATGGAGGCCGACAGTAACTTGTTTCAAGAACTGATGAATATCGATCGTACCGATCGTGACCCTTCTATGTCTCGTGAAGCGTTCGAAGATTTTAGACGACTTATTCAACAATATCCTGAAAGTAAATATGCGGTCGATGCCCGCAAACGTATGTTGCATATTAAAGATCGTTTAGCACGATACGAAATTGCGATTGCCCGTTTTTACATGCGCAGACAAGCATACGTAGCCGCGGCAAATCGTGGGCGCTACGTTCTTGAGCACTTCCCTGATACGACTCAAGTTCAACAAGCGCTGGAAATCATGGTGTCTAGCTATGAGCAGTTAGGGTTAGATGAACTTCGTGAAAACGCATTAAAGACGTTGCGTTTAAACTATCCTGATAGCGAATACATTAGCTAAGCAGTAAACATACAAAAAAGCGCACTTTGAAGTGTAATGCCAGTCAGTTAAGCTGACTGGCATTTTTTCTTTTTGAGAGGATATTTCTTGGGTTTTGGCTTAACCCATCTTGGATAACACCTGTCCTCGCGC
>MDSV01203376.1_pt1 | contig 12003 bp, 5 predicted proteins | sample 810851 | NCBI WGS metagenome assembly MDSV01 (sample SAMN05326640, study PRJNA326480) | marine metagenome | isolation source: seawater | place: Atlantic Ocean: North East | collected 2012 | reverse complement strand
TCGCTCGAATCTATTGATTATTTCACCAACAAGTCCTCTTTGCACGCCATCAGGTTTAATCATAATGTAGGTTGTTTGCATATCTGCCATGATTCAGCGGACCTATCATCCCTATTTCAATCAAAGGTAGTATGAATTAACTATTAATATAGAGAATATGGTTCTGATTAATTTTTATACGTATCACCTATCACCTTTGATGATGGATCAGTCTCAAGTTAGATCTAAATTGATTGAACATCTTAGGAAAGACATAATTGGTCCGAGTTTGGATCAAAATAATCTTCCTAATAATAGTGAAATTTTAGAGATTAAAGGGTCTCCAGAAAATTATTATCTTACTGGTTATCTTTCTCCAATCAAAGATGAATCAGGTATTTCACAGAAATCAGGTGTAAACATTCCAGAGAAAGAAGATTCATCAGGAATAAGTATAGATCAAGAAGTTTCTGAGAATATTGCAGTTCCTACATCAATTGATGCAGGTACATTCTTACAACCATCATCAGTTGGAATTACAGTTTTTCCAGAAGTTGATATTAATGGAAACTGGAAGATTAATTTATCACTTAATTGGGGTAGATATACAAAAGATGGCGATACTTGGAAGAGAATACCTTATTCAGAGAAACTAGAATTATCTTCTGATGATATAGACTTCAGTGATAGCAAAGAAATTTCTATACAAGAACAAATTTCTATCTATATTGTCAGAGGAGATAAAAATCATCCAGTACTTACTGTAAGAATCGTTAATGAAATGAAATCTGAGAAATATTCTGATTCTGAGGCTACAATATTTCAACCTATTATCTCTTTAACTTCTAATACAGGATGGGGAGATGTACGTAAATCAGATCCGATTAGAGAAGATAAAGTAATGAAAATTCTTTATTCTGAATCTAAGATTCTTGCATTGGGTCACAATGTAGGTGTAGATTGGTCTAAAAATGAAGTTTGGACAGATTTTATGCCTACATACATGGTCAAACAAATGTCAAGAAATAAAGATCTAGATGAACATATTCCATCTATGGAATCTCTATGTTCTAGTGATGATAAAGCTAAGGAATCAATCCTACAATTACGTGAATTTATTAGTCAGTATAGGTATTGGATTGAAAATTGTAAGAAAGACATTGATAATAGAATTATTCAGGGCTCAATATCAGAGGATCTTGTAATAGAGTCTAACAGAATGGTTTCAGAAGCCGTAAGTAATGCAGATAGAATGGACAAAGGAATTGATTTTCTGATAGAAAATAAAAATGCTAGGAAGGCATTTATGTTAGCAAATGAATCTATTATGATGTCTCAGAACGCACCACAACATCCAGATATTAGTAATAGGAAAAATGATGATGGATCATTTATTAATTTCAAATGGAGGCCATTCCAGCTTGCTTTTCAATTACTAAATATTCGTGGTCTATGTGCCTTGGAAGAGGGAGATCCTGGTAGAGAAGAAAGGAATATTGTTGATTTAGCTTGGTTTCCTACCGGTGGTGGGAAAACTGAAGCTTATCTCGGGTTAATTGCGACAATTAGTTTCTACAGAAGAATAAGGTTTCCTGAAAAGGAATTGAATCCAAGTGTTCATTCTATCATGAGATATACACTTCGTCTACTAACTGCAGATCAGGCGGATAGATTGGTGAGATTGATAGGTGCTATGAATAATATTGCAAGAAAAGATAACCCCGATCATATTTTTCCAGATTTTAGAGTTGGAATGTGGGTTGGGCAAGATGTTAGCCCTAATGACCTTCTAATTAATGAAGATAGAAAAGATCGTTATGAATTAAAGCCTAGCGCAGAAGGTAACTTAGAAAAACTTCGTGAGAATCTCTCGGAACCTAGGGGTACAGTAATTCAATTTGAGATATGTCCTTGGTGTGGAAATGAGCAAGATCCAAAAAAATGGGCGGATAATTGGGAAGTAATTAATTCTGGTGAAAAATCAAGATTACAGGGCAAATGTCCAAATAAAGAATGCGAATTTCATAATAATATACCCTTTTCTTGTGTCGATGATGACTTATATCTTAATCCACCAACCGTACTTTTAGCTACTGCAGATAAATTTGTTCAATTTAGTAAGAATCCTTGGGCAAAGAGTATAGATAATGATGAAAGTAGCGAGATTGCAAGAAAATATAATGCCAGAACAATGCTAGCCTTTAATCAAGATAAAAACAAATCCCGACCCCCAGATCTGATTATTCAAGACGAACTTCATTTACTAACAGGGCCATTAGGAACGTTGGCTGGATTAATTGAAACAGCAATAGATACCGTTTGGGATAAAATTGGTCATAAACCGAAATATGTTGCCGCTACAGCAACAATTAGAGGGGCTGAGAGAGATGCAATGTTGATGTATGGCAGGGAAATGAACATATTTCCTCCACCAGTATCATTGGCAACAGATAATTTCTTCGCTCAGGAGAATGATGAGATTGCTAAGGGAAGAATGCATGTTGGTATAATGGGTCCACCAATGAAAGCCAGAACCTTACTAAATCAGCCAGCTGGATCATTATTGCAAAGGATACATGAAATCAGACTGAAAAATCCACAAATTAGTGACGATGTTTTTGATCCATATTATACATTCGTAGGTTACTTTAACAGCTTGAGGGAATTAGGTGGCGCTCAAACAGCGATACCAAATCAGATTGCTAATGAGATGATGGTAAGATACAGTGAAAACAATGAGAAAAGAGAATTATTTAATCAAGAAGAACTAACCAGCAGAAAAACATCATCAGAGTTAAAAGTAGTTAAAGCGGCATTGAATAGAAGATTAGGTAGTGAAAAGAAACCAATAGATACTCTGGTTACAACTAATATGTTTCAAGTCGGAATTGATATTCCAAGGCTTGGATTAATGGCAATTGTTGGACAACCAAGAAGTAATTCAGAATATATTCAATCAAGTGGGCGTGTTGGTAGAGATACACCAGGGCTTGTAGTATCTTTACTTAGGTCGACTTTTCCGAGAGATCAATCTCATTATGAAAATTTCAGAGAATTCCATCAAGAAATTTATAAAAACGTGGATAGAACTTCTACTACGCCTTTTTCCAATGGGGCTTTAGAAAGAGGAATGACAACAGCAATTGCTGTTTTATTTAGGATGTATTCAGAATCACTATCTACTCGTAATGGAATTAATAATCTTTCTAAATCTCATAGTTTGAGATTAGATTGTCAGGATTTAATAACATTATTTGAATCGAAAATAAGAGATAGAGAATCCTCAAGAATCGTCTCTACAACCCCAGCAGTGGTTGAAGATGCAATAGCCGTATCTAAAAGAATATGGCAAAATTTAAAATTTTTCTATGGAAAAACCGAAGCAGATGGGAAAACTGCTTGTTGGGAGATTTACAATAAAGCAGAATACAATAATAATATGAGAGGTTGGATATCAAATTTAATGAAAGGATATTCTGAAAAAAATGGCTTGAATAGTTTAAGAGATGTGAATCCTGAAGTCAGAATCAAAGAGTTTGGTCCCGATAGAAAATCTCAGTCCTTACCAGAAGGACATCTTTTCTCTCATTCGGCACCGGGATCTGTTTGGCAAAAACAAGGGACAAGTTACATGACAATGGGGATAAACAGGTGGTCTCATGGGGCTAATAATAGAGCCTTAAGGAGTACTAATGAGAATGTAGACCCAGGCCTTACTCTTGATTTCGATCATGTTACTAATATGTTAGGCGATCAAAGGTTTAAGTTAAGATTTCTACCAAAAAATGAAGAACATGGGGAAGTTACATTTCGCAAATTTCCTACCAAATACGGTTATAGATGTGATGAACACGGGCATATTGAAGATTTTCTCGAATCAGATGAAAATAATAATATGATATGTACTAGAATTCTAAATGACGGTTCCAAATGTGGTTCTATATCTCATCCAACGAGATGGATAAGTGCATGTAAACATGGGCACATATCCCATTTTGACTATTGGGGGTGGGTGCACAATAAGAATCACAATAATTGTACTCGAGATTCGAAATTAGATTTAGAATATTTAGAAGGATCAGATCACACGCTGAGATCTTGGTTAGTAAAATGTACAAGTTGTGGTGCGAGTAGAAGTATGGAAAATGTACCGACAACTCCCGAAGATCAAGGGCCGCCGTGTAATGGATTTATGGATTGGTTAGAAGATCGTGATGAGCAATGTGAATTGCGAATGTCCCATACAACAGTTGGTAAAACCAATGTAACATATTTGGATGGCGGCTCGATAATGATGATTCCTCTGGGAGTCAGATGGTCATTATTTGATAGAAGTGACGCCATCAGAATCTTATGCTCGTCAGAAGCGATTGCAAATGAAGATTTTTGGAATACAGCGGTTAATATGTATGAAAATAAATTGAAAGAAATTCTTGAGTTCCCATTTATTGTGGATGATGAAATTGATAAAGAATGTCTTTACAAACGTTGTAAACAGTATTCTGAAATACATAATAATGAGAATCTTGTAAATAGTATTTCAACAGTTAGGAAGAGAGAGAGGGCAGGTATCTTAGATGCCAATCCAAATGATAATATCGATCCGGAAACATTCTCCTGTAGATCCGTTACTGATAATGAAATCAGTCAGGAATGGCTTGAGATACCAGATTGGCCGATTTATAAGGTATCTAGATTAGATAAATTCGAAGCATTGCAATACATTAAGGGATTAAATCGATTGTTGCCTGCAGGAAGTGAAGAATCTGGGCAGACTCAGCCTATTGATAAAGAAACAATACAAAATACAACTTATGGTGTAGCTAGAATGCATAATGGAGAGGGATTATATTTCGAAATTAATCCTTCGTGGCTTCAAGAGATATCTTCAAAAAGAGATTCAAATTTATCAGATTCACATTCTAAAATGGTATTCAGTGAATTAAACAGAAACATAAAAGATCAATTACCAACTCTCAAATTTAATCCAGCAAGTCAGTCTGGTAATCATTTAACAATAGTCCATACTCTTTCACACTTATTAATTCGAGAGATTTGCTCTTTATCTGGATATTCGTTAGGATCTATATCTGAAAGATTATATCTTGAAGAAGACGATGATGGTACGGTAATGTCTGCAGGAATTTTGATTTATACATCTGGGCCAAGTTCGGACGGGACTCTCGGAGGTTTGGTAAGACAAGGCACACCTAGGTTAATGGAAAATCTCATTCGAAGAGCGATTTCTTCTATTGAGACTTGTTCAAACGATCCTGTTTGTCATAGGCACACACCATCGCCGAGTGAGAGAAATGGAGCAGCATGCCATTCTTGCTTGTATTTGCCAGAAACTAGTTGTGAATTAAATAATTTATACCTTGATAGGAGATGGAGCTGATGGTGAAGATAGAAGATGCTGAAGTCCATTTTCAAGATTCTAAAAGTGAATACACAAAATCTACAAATGTTGAAACATCTATCGAGGAATTAATATTGAAAGCTAAAAAAACCATTCATTTGATTTGTTTTAGTATGCCAACCAAGAGAGAAAGTTGGTGGTTATTTCCATGTCTGGACAGAAAAATGAAAGATTCTGGTAAGAATATTCAATTGACTGTACATTCTCATAATCGTCTAGAAGCTTTAAATTTAGTTAGAAGATATGAAAATTGTAATGGCTGGTCCTATAAACCGATTAACGAAAACGATTTATTCCATATTAAAGCAATAATTGTAGATGGTAGATATATTTATATCGGATCAGCAAATTTTTCTGATAATGCTGTCAGGAATAGTACCGAGTGGGGGATAGTAGCTTACAGTGCAGATACCTGTGTAGAGCTAGAAAATTTTCTCAGATTTTTACAAGATAATGGGAGATTTGAAAAAATATGAGGTGTAAAACTGGTTGTAAAGTAGAATCTCAAGCATTCAGTTCCTATTCTTCTTGTAATTTTTGTAGTTTGATAGGTTGGTCTTTCGATGGCATTGTTTATCCTTGGCCCAAATTAAATAAGAATGGAATCACATATGCCAATGATTATCGTTATTTGATGTATATCAAAAAAAGAAAACCTCGATTTAGATTGGATTCAATAGCTTCTGACTTAGGCATAAAAGGCTCAAATGACCAAAAACTAAGTAATTTAAATAATGATGCTAACAAGTTTGGCCTTGTATTTAAGACTCTAAGGAGTAATATTCAAGATTTACAAAAAGATGAACCATTATTATTAATGTGTTTTGGAGATGAAATAGAAATTGATGAAGAAATAGTCCCTGCATCTGATATTTTTTCAGCTATAAATTCAGAAGAAGATAAATCAAAAAAACAGATGCTTGAGGATATTGAAAAATTGAAGCAGAATTTTATCATTAAAGATGAAAAACGCGGTATTAAGAATAGTTTGGGTCTTAAGCCAGAACAAGAAGAAGCTGTTAAGAGTATAATTAGCACTACTTGTAATTTTACAATAATTTCTTTACCCACCGGTTATGGAAAAACCAGAATCATACAAACTGCACTTTGGGCTCTTAGAAGACAAGGTAGAGGGCCTGGTTTGATGATTTCTCCTTTGATTTCTTTAATGGATGATCAAAGGAATCAATTCTCGATTTTCTCTAAAGACATTGAAGAATCAGATTTATCGCTTAATGAGGGAAATCGAGCTTTTTCAAATGTATTTCTCACAACTGCTGAAGATAAGAAAATGTCACAAATTTTGAAGGAACTCGGTAATGATTCTATTGACATAATTGGTAGTTCTCCAGAGACATTACTATCTTCCATTACAGGACAAAAAAATCTTATTGACAAACTTTCCCAACTTGCCAACCCTGTATCTACTTTGATTTTAGATGAGGCTCATATTATCGGGGATTGGGGCGCATCATTTAGGCCTGATTTTCAATTGATTCCATGGATTAGAGATAGATTAATGGTTGTCAATCCGGATTTAAGAATTGTACTAATGTCTGCTACAATTTCAAATCATGAAGAAAAAGAATTGAAGAAATTGTTATTTAGGACAGGGATGAAAAAAGAACGAATTTCTGTAACAAAAACACGCCGTGATTTATCATTTCAATTATTACGTTACGATGAAGATAATTTTAGTTTTAAAGAAAAAATAGCGGAGTTGGCAAGCCTCCGTCAAGAAATGCCCAAAGAATGGAATGATAATCAAGTTGGAGGTAAATTTCGACCTCCTGCTCTTGTTTATACTCCATACAAAAAGATTCTCCAGAGTCAGTTGAAGCCGATTGCTAAAGAGTACTTTCATGAGGTTAGAGATTATACGGGGGATACAAATTCTAATAGTAGAGAAAATATTAGAATTAAATTCATCAATAACGATATTGATTGTCTATTGGCGACAAGCGCATTTGGAATGGGAATTGATAAACCAGATTTATGGATAACATATTATATTGGAATGCCATGGACTCTAAAAGGACTTTACCAAGCTTTTGGACGGACTGCTAGAAGATCTAATTGGCCTCATGATAGCAGTAAAATAGAAAATCCTGAAGATTGGCACAATGGATATTGTTTAGCTCTAATACCTAAATCTCCTCCTAGAAAGTATAGGGCATCTGTAGGCATCGCTAAATCACTAGAGCGCTTATGGGATATGTTTGCTCAGAATTGTATCATCCTTCCTAATGGATATATAATGATAGAAATTTTCAAAGATATAGATAGAACTTTTTGGAAACTCCCTGAAATAGCGATTTTTCTTGACCCTCTTTTGGAGAATATCGATGAACTAGAAAACGAAGTTGAAGATGGACATGAAGACACTAGCGATGATTATGTAGAAAATTTGAATATCAGTACAAATTTTACTGAAGAGGATTTTTTATTAAGATTGGCTAAAGCTAAAAGAAAAAAGAGACTATACAAAGATAGGTTATGGGTTTTATCATGCCTTCAGAGAACAGGAGATATGCAATTTTTAGGTATTCATAATCATATTTTATATGGTAATCATAGTGAAAAGACTACGCTACAATCAGTCTTAGAGACTGATGGTTATGCTGGTGTGATTTCTAAACTCAATAATATCCCATCTTATCAATTTGAATCTCCTTCTGGAACTACTATGAAAAAATATGCAGTTGTGCGTTTTACCAAGTATATTGGAGATTGGACAGGTTTAGTCAAATCATTCCAAATCGGACATAAAGAGTTACACGATAGACATACTCAAGGTAGGGAAGAACTCAAAGATTTCCTCTATAGATCTGACAAAGGAGAGTGTATCAGAAAGTTATTTGCACCAATAATTGGGCTCAATTCCAATATATCTGGATCTATTAAAGATTGTAATCAATTGAATGAAGACGGTTTTTTCTGTATGCCCTGTAGTAATTGTTCTGACAAAAAAGAATTTTGGAGCACTGTCGATTATTCAAGAAAGATGGGCTGGCATGAGAAATCTGAAAAGAGACTTAAGTGGCCTTCTTGGGAAAATCGAAGACCATGGATTGAAAAGAATGGTATTAAAAAAATAAAGCTCAAGCCAAGTATAAGATATACAGTAGATAGTTTGAGAAATTTAGATATAAATGAAAAGTTAGAGATTGTAGATGTCAAAATTAGTGATGGAGAATATATTATCGAACTATTAACTTTAGATGATAAAATGATTCCATTGATAAAAGTGAATTGTAATGATAATAAGATAAGTATTTTAGACAAACTAGGGGACGAAGAATCCGGTTCAAGTTGGAGTAGTATGTGTTATGAACCAGGAACAAATAAATTTATAGTTTTCCAAAAGGAGACATAGAATGACAAAAATTTCGACACAAGTAGTTCCATTTGGAGAGGTATTTGAATGCGATCTTATACCAGATGGTCTATCTAAAGCCCATTTTGTAATTCCTGAAATTCAGAGAGAATACCAATGGGGATGTGCTACTGAATTAGATTCGGATAGTAAAAATAGAAGTGCGACTCAATTCTATAATGATCTGTTTACATTCTATAACGTAAATCGGGGCAATGATGACCCTTATTTCTTAGGGACTCTAATAGCCTTTCAAGAAGATTCTGATAAAGTTCGGGGATCTTATCAACTAATGGATGGGCAACAAAGATGGACCACAGTTACGGCTTTAATGAGTATTATTCGACATTATTTAGACAAAGATCTGAATGATGGAATTGATTGGACTATTGAAAAAACTTCCATACAGGACCATTTCTTGCTAACTTCTGATAATAGTCCTAAGTTACAGAGTAATAGAGAGGTTGATCAGTTCACTATAGATGCATTAATTGATTTCGATGGAAACATGGAGTTAGATTCACTAGATCCTTCAATTGAGTATGATGATACAACAAAGGAGAAATTTAAACCTAATATTTCAGGGACAATGTTATACTGTGTATCTCAATTTTTTCATCATAGAATAGCTGAAGATTTTAAGATTATAGATGGTTATTCATCAAGGAAAGAATTAGTATCTTTCTATAATTGTATCAAAGATAGAATTTTTGTTAATCTAACAATAGCTCCAGATGCGACAGTAGCATACAAGATGTTCATTACTGCTAATGCAAGAGGTACATCTTTGAATAACTTTGATATTTTCAAAGCTTTAACTATTCAAAGTGCTAGGACAAATAAATGGGCATCATCGACAATTCATAAAGAACTTGAAAATACAAATGTGAATCTAAATAATTACACTAACAATATCATTGGTAAATCTAATAATATCGATAAAAATTCACTTATTGATAGTATAATGGCTGATGTTACTGGAGTCATATTAGGCAAAAGAGTATCTAAATCTAGTGTATTAATGTTAATGGATAATCACTTAGAGAATATTTCTTCAGCAGGGAAATTATTAGAATTAGTAACTTTTATTGAGAGATATACTAGAGTTTCATGGTGGTTACAGGATAGAGACGGATGTAATATTGGGAGATTGATGACTAATGCTGCCCATCCGATTGATAGAATCGCTTACGGGGTCCCTAACTTCAAACAACATATGCCAATTTATATTACTGCAATAGTTTCCTGGTCACCGTGGTTCGATGATAGTAAGATGAATACACTCTTAGCATCTAGAGATGGGATTGCAACTGAATATGGGCTTAGTGTATTATCTCATGCTATTGAATGCTACATTGTTAGATGTTGGCTTGTAGGTAGGAATTCTGATGCTACAAAGAAATTCTTCTATAATTCTGCTCCTTCAATTGCAAATGAGATAAAGAATCTACCCTACAGTAAAAGATCAATAAATAAAATATTGAATCATTTCTCACAAAACGAATTCAATCCCGAAAATTTAGATGAAGTTAAGAATAGGGCATTTAAGGTACCTAAAAAAGATCAGATTGGAGAATCATTTCTAACTCAATTGTTATACGCAATTAGGCCTGAGCTAATAGTGCCATATAAGAAAGGTAGGGGTTCACAAGATATTTTCTATCCTGTAGCTTTGATGCCTAAGTATAGAGGATCTAAATGGGAGGTGCAAAGAACTTGGGATTATGATTTAGAAAAGCAAGGTTCTTCTGAAGATAATTATTCACAAAAGATTGGTAACTTTTTCCTATTAGATTCTACTAAAAAAGAAATAGAAGGTTTTAACCTGGCAGCAAATAATTTTAATGATATTGAAACGTCAAAAGCTAGGAAAGAAAGAATTAATGATTTCTATGATAAGGTCTACAAGTCAAAAAATGTTACTGTTTTCAAAAGCTATCTCAAGCAAAAAGATTGGGATATTGAGGATATACAAGCTAGAACCTTAGTATTGATAAAGCAATTAGAAAGAAGGTTTCCAAAAAGTGGTAAGGCGGATTTGAACAGTTACAAAGAAATTTCTGCTAGACTCCGTTGATTAATTTCAATAAATTACCAAATGATGGAGAAGTATATCCGATACATTAACGATGTCGATGCTAAGAGGTAGGGACGTGGTTATAATCGAAGAATGGAAAAAACAAATCTTGGCGAAGAGTAAAGGTATTCTAAAATACGTTGATGTAGGAATAGAAAATCCTTCGGTTATCCGTTCTCGTATACATAATGAGTACTATCAGCAAAACTGGAATAATTGTACCATAGATGATAAAATGAAATGGTTATTGGAAGAAGAATACAAAATATATCTTCGACAGAGTTCTCAAGCAGGACCCACATTTCTTCAAAACTGTGAGGTGTTTTGTAAAGAAAATTCTGGTAAGTTTCCTCTAGTTGAAAATCTATTCCCAGTTCTAGGAATAACTTCTGAATTATGGACTGCTCTTTCAATACTAGAGAGCTCTCTTGCCCAAGGAAGAAAGACCAGAGCTGGTGGCTCATTAGAATCTCATTTGGAGTTCCTTCTTGAAGATTCAGGGTACAAAAAAGGTATTGATTTTTCAACTCAAGAAGAAATTCAAGGACTAAACAAGGTTAGATTAGATTTTTTGTTTCCAGCCAATTCATCTAAGTTGATATCAAATCCAAACATTACTGTAACTTGTGCATGTATGACTACTGTGAACGATAGAGTTCGACTGGCGATACAGCAATTGCAGCCGAATACTTTCCGTCGTGTACCGACGGCACATGGAGCAGTTCAGTTCAAAAATCAATTGAGAAATCTAGGAGGGAGAATGGACTACGCTACAAAAAATCAATTCAGATTTATTGTATTACCTGAAGTGGTTTTATACTACAAAAATCATGACACATTGATGACATATCAAGAGTGGTTTGATGAGATAGAAAAATTAAGAGGAGCTTGGTAATATCAGTCTGATTTGCTCTCCTATTGCTTTTCCTAGCAAAGGAGGGACGGCATTCCCAATTTGAGTATATTTTGGCACATCGCGATCCCAATTTCCTTTAGAAGGATCCCCTGCCCTCCTACTCCCACCAGTGGTTCTTTTTCCGCAGAAAATATGCTTATCTGGAAAGGTTTGTAGCCTAGCCCATTCTCTAACGGAGAAAGTACGTGGTTTTCTATAATGGACATAATCGTCCGGTAATGAGGTCACTGTCATAG
>MDSV01068835.1_pt1 | contig 12003 bp, 11 predicted proteins | sample 810851 | NCBI WGS metagenome assembly MDSV01 (sample SAMN05326640, study PRJNA326480) | marine metagenome | isolation source: seawater | place: Atlantic Ocean: North East | collected 2012 | reverse complement strand
TTTCTGGAACTTCTTGTATAAAAAGTTTTTCCATAAACTTAGGGTGGGCTCTTGATAAAAATATTTGATGCCCTTTGTTTTCTCTTATTACATCATAACAATAAGCTTTAATTCTATCTCCGTTTTTAAGTGGTTCTCTGGGAATAACTTCTTCTTTTCTAATTACAGCTTCAGCTCTATTTAGATCAACAATTATGTTTCCATATTCTAATCTTTTTACTATACCACTTAAAATTTCACCTTTTTTATCTATAAAGTCATTGTATTGTCTGTCTCTTTCAGCTGCGCGTACACTTTGGGTTATTACTTGTCTGGCTGTTTGTGCAGCTATTCTCCCAAAATCTACAGGTGGCAACTCTTCAAAAATTTCATCACCCACTTTAACATTTTCATTTTCAATCTTTATTGCTTGTTTAAGTGAGATTTCAGTGTCTAAATTTTCAGGTGTATCTACAATAGTAAGTACCTTATGCAAACTTATATCCCCTGAGCTTCTATCTATTTTAGCTCTTATATCATTTTCTGATCCAAATTTGGTCTTTGCAGCTTTCTGAATTGCTGACTCCATAGATGTTAGTATAATTTCTTTATCTATTGATTTTTCTAACGCAACTGCTTCTGCAATTCTTAAAAGTTCAACTTTGTCTGATCTTTGGTTTAACATATTTAGTTTCTTTCCCTAAAAAAAAATGGGCAAAAGCCCATTCTGTATTATCCAGGTAACTTGCTATTTGTTTAATTTAAATTTAAATGTTTTTCAAGGTCTACTTTTTAAAAATTCCAATTTTGTCTGTTTTTTCCCAAGAAAATGAACCATCAGATCCTGGTTCTCTTCCAAAATGACCGTATGCAGCCGTTTTTTGATAAATTGGTTTATTTAGGCCTAACATCTCTCTAATACCTCTTGGGCTAAGATCAAAATTATCCTTAATTAACTTTTCAACATGTCTGTTTTTTTCTTCGTCATTGTCAAAAAGATCAACATAAATAGATAAAGGTTTTGATACTCCAATTGCATAAGCAAGTTGAATTAGACATTTATCAGCAATCTTTGATGCAACAATATTTTTTGCAACGTATCTTGCGGCATAAGCTGCTGACCTATCAACTTTACTTGGATCTTTTCCTGAAAATGCTCCACCTCCATGTGGGGCCGCTCCTCCGTAAGTATCAACTATAATTTTTCTTCCTGTCAAACCTGCATCACCATCTGGTCCACCAATAACAAAATTTCCAGTTGGATTAACATAAATTTCTTTTTCATCTAAATTTGTTAAAAGATTTTTTGGAATAGATTTTTCTATATAAGGTTTTACTAATTCTCTAACTTGTGATTGGTTAACATCAGCTGAGTGTTGAGTTGAAATTACCACAGATTTAACAGCTGCAGGCATACCATCTTTATATTCAATTGTAATTTGACTTTTGTTGTCTGGTTCGATGTTTTTAAGCTTTCCAGATTTTCTATCTTCAGCCATAAGTCTTAAAATTTTATGTGAATAATGAATTGGTGCTGGCATTAAAACATCTGTTTCATTACAAGCATAACCAAACATTATACCTTGATCACCGGCACCTTCGTCTTTATTTCCAGAAGCATCTACTCCCATTGCTATATCAGTTGACTGAGAATGAAGATGACTTTCTATCTTTGTTGCTTCTTTCCAAGTAAAACCTTCTTGATCATATCCAATATCTTTTATGCAATCTCTGACTTTCTGGATTAATTCATCTTTTTTTATTTCAGGTCCTCTTACTTCTCCAGCTAAAACTACTTTGTTAGTAGTTGTTAAAGTTTCACACCCTACTCTTGATTGAAGTGGTTCAGCACCTAAATAAGTATCAACAACCATATCTGAAATTCTATCACTTACCTTATCCGGGTGACCTTCAGAAACTGATTCACTGGTAAATAAAAAAGATTTTTTAGTCATTATATTTTAAATTTTCTAAAAATTAAAAATAGCAATATATACAAAAAAATTATTAAAAAAAATATTTTATTACCAAAATTAGAAAATAATGTTTTTTTATTAAAATGAGGAAAATCAAGCTCAATATTACCTGACTCTCCCGTATTAAGCGATTTAATTACTTTTCCCTTTGGATTAATGAAGGCAGAAAAGCCTTTATTTGCAGATCTTGCAATAAAAATTCCTTCCTCTATAGAACGAAAAATTGCTTTAGCAAAGTGTTGTTGCGGACCTATCGATTTCCCAAACCATGCATCTTCTGAAATATTAATGACTAAGTCAGGTAATTGACTTTTATTTTTAATTTTACCAGAATAAATTATTTCATAACAAATCAATGGTAAAATTAGTTTATTATTCCAAGATAAACTAGGAATATCTTTCATTATATTTCCTAAATTAATTAATTCTCTTTGGTCGCCAGAAGAAAAAGAGTTATAACCACTTGTTATTTTTTTAAATCCGAATTTAGATAAAGTTTTTTCAAATGGTAAAAACTCACCAAAAGGAACAAGATTAATTTTATTATAAATAGATAATATATCCAGATTATTATTTACAACAACTAAAGAATTAAAGTACTTTTTATTGCCACTACTTTCGTCCATAATAAAATTAGTTACACCAAAAATTATTAAATGATTTTTAGAAAACTTATCTTGAAAAATATTTTTATAATTTTTTATATCTTGTAAATAGGACTCATAAAATATACCTTCTGGCCAAATAAATAATGTTTTTTTGTTGTTTTTTGGATTACTAATTTCAATTAATCTTTTTAATATATCAATTTCATTTTTAGTTTTATAATCTTCAATTGAAAAGTTGGGAGAAACAATTTTAATACTAGTGTCTTCATCAAATTTATATTTATTATTTAAACTAAATGTTCCAAATAAATAATTTAATCCAAAAAATGTAATAAAAAGTGCTGTAAAAATGATATTTTTTTTCAATATTTTTTTTTGAAAAAATAAAAAAGGAACACAAAATAAGGTAATAGATATTAGACTAAGTGAATAAGCACCTATAAATGATAGAATCTGAATTATCTCTAATGACCAACTCCAAGTATAAGAAATTAGGTTCCATGGAAAGCCAGTTAATATGTTTCCTCTTAAAAACTCAAATGTTGAAAAAATCAAAGAAAAATAAATAATAAATGAAATCTTTTTTTCAGCAAAATAACTACAAATTAAAATAGCCAATCCAAAAAATAATGATAAAAATAAAGGAATTAAAATAATAGCAAATGGAATAAATTTTTTAAAAATTTGGTCATGTGTTAATGATACAGAAAGCCAATAATTACCTAATAAAAAAAAACCAAAACCAAAAGAACAACCTAAATAAAATAAATAATAAGTTTTTTTTTTATTTCTGTATTTTGATTTAATCTTATTTTTAACAAATAAAACTAAATATAGAATTGAAGAAAATGTAAAAAAATTTAAAATTGTTATATTATATGGACTATATCCAAATGTTGTTATAGCACCCAAAAGAAAAGGCGCTAAAAATAACACAACTAATTTATTATCTAAAATTTTAATCAAACTGAACTTAAAATCCTTTTTTCTTCTTTTGCCATTGTATAATAATCTTTATTTTTAACATGATCATACCCAACTAAATGGAGCAAGCCATGTATCCATACTTTATCAAACTCTAGAAGAAAATTTTCTTTTTTTGATCTTTCTAAAATAGCTTTATAAGAAATGGCTATATCCCCAATATAAATATTTTTTTTCTTTGTTATTTCCAAATCTTTTTTGTTAAAATAAGGAAATGACAAAACGTCTGTAAATTTATTTTTATTTCTAAATTTTTTATTTAATTTTTTTATTTTTGTATGATTTGTCAATAAAATTGTAAAAGTTGTATTTTTTTTTTTAAAAAATTTAACAATGTTAGTAATTTTTTTTAATTTTTTATTAAAGTATTTTTTTGGATTTTGAACCTTAATATGCCAAGATCTATAATCTACCTCAACATTAACCTTTATCATTTGTATTCTTTTTGTAGGCTTCTACAATTTTAGTTACTAGTGGATGTCTAATAACATCATTTTGATCAAAATTAATAACAGATATCTCTTTAATATCTTTTAAAATGTTTTGTGACTCTACTAGACCTGACTGACTTTTATTTGGTAGATCAACTTGAGATGGATCTCCATTCACAACTAATTTAGAATTTTCTCCGATTCTTGTTAAAAACATTTTTATTTGAGTTTTGGTAGCGTTTTGTGCTTCATCTAATATTGCAAAAGAATTTTTTAGCGTTCTTCCTCTCATGAATGCTAAAGGAGCTATTTCTATTTCTCCGAACTCAATTTTTTTTTGTATTTTATCATAATCATATAATTCGTGTAAGGAATCATATAGTGGTCTTAAATACGGATCTATTTTTTCTTTCATATCTCCTGGTAAAAAACCTAATCTTTCTCCTGCTTCTACTGCTGGTCTAGACAATATTATTCTATCTATCTTTTTTTCTAAAAGCATAGTTAAAGCAACAGCCACAGCTAAATAAGTTTTGCCTGTGCCAGCCGGCCCCAATGACATTATTACTTGATTTGTTTTAAGAGCTTTAACATATTCCTTTTGTTTTTTTGATCTAGGTATAACTGATTTTTTTGGAGTTTTAATTACTTCATCTAAAGGCTGAATCATAAATTGTTCTTTTTTATCTTTTATCATATCGTTATTTAAAGAAGCAGTTATATCGTCATTATCAATTTTGCCTTCAGATCGAAATCGATCTATTAAATATTCAAGTGCATCTTTTACTCTTTCATTTGAGTTTTTATAACCTTTGATTGTAAGGGAATTGCCCCTAAAATAAATTTTTGATCCACTATTTTTTTCTAATTCTTTAAGATTTTTATCAAAAGATCCTACCAATTCCATTAGAAGTTCATTATTAAATATATTTATACTTATTGAATCATCTTTTCCATAAACTATTGTCATTTCCTTAGTATTTTTATTTTTTTTATTGATTTTCATAAAGTTATGCTGCTCTATTTTTTTTAACTTTATGGACTCCAAATAAAGAATTTCTATTAAAAGAAGTAATTTCAATATCTATTAATTGTCCTGGGATACAATTTTCGGAATCAAACTTAACTGGAGTCATGAATTTTGTTCTTCCAAAATACTTATTTTGATTACTTATTTTATTTTCTACCATTACTTCACAAAAAGTATTCAAGTATGACTTATTATTTTTAAACTGCAATTCTTCTAATAAAGATTGAATACTTTGTAATCTTTTTTTATTTTTAAATAAGTCATTTAATTTTTTTTCTGCTGCTGGGGTGCCTATTCTTGGGCTATATATGAATGAATAAGAATTTATAAATCCTATTTTTTTAATTAAATCAATTGTATCATCAAAATCTTTGTTTGTTTCCCCTGGGTAACCAATTATAAAATCGCTAGATATTTTAATATTCGGATTAATTTTTTTTAATTTTTCAATAATTGAAATATAAAAAGCTCTATTATGCTTTCTATTCATTGATTTTAATATTTTGTCAGAGCCACTCTGAATTGGTAAATGAAGAGAAGGCATAAGTTTTTCACAATCTCTATAACAATTAATTAAATCATCCGTCATATCTTTTGGGTGAGATGTTGTAAATCTAATTCTCTTTAATTTTTTTATTTTATTTAATTCTGTAATAAGATTAGAAAGTCTATAATTTTTTTTATTTTCAAAAAAATTGTATGCATTTACATTTTGTCCTATTAATATTATTTCTTTCACACCGTTATTAATTAGTTGGTTTGCTTCATTAATAATTTGATGGAAAGGTCTAGAATATTCAGGTCCCCTTGTATATGGAACAACACAAAAATTACAAAATTTATCACAACCTTCTTGTATTGTTAAAAAAGATGAAATTTTATTCTGTGAATTTCTAATTTTTTCTAAATCATCAAACTTTTTTAAAACATCAAACTCTGTTTCATTAACTTTTTCTTTTCTTTTAAATTTTAAAATTAAATCCGATATTTTGTGATATGACTGAGGTCCAATCACCATATCAATATATGGTTCTCTTTTTATCATTTCTTTTGATTCTGCTTGAGCAACACATCCAGCAACAATAACTAAAGGTTTTTTTTTACTTCTAAAATCTTTTTTTAATCTACCTATCTCGTGATATACTTTTTCAGTTGCTTTTTCACGAATATGACAAGTATTTAAAACATAACAATCTGAATTCTTTCTTGAATCAGTTTTTGTAAAACCTATTTCTGATGTTATATCATAAATACGATTTGAGTCGTATTCGTTCATTTGACATCCAAAAGTTTTAATAAATATTTTTTTAGTCAAATTTTTACTTTTTTATTTTTGATCCATATAATTCTAATCTATGGTCAACAAGTTTATAACCTAGTTGTTCAGCTACTTTTTTTTGTAACTTTTCTATATCTTCATTAACAAATTCAGTAATTGCACCCGTGTTAATATCAATCAAATGATCATGATGTTCATGAGGAGCTTGTTCATATCTAGCTTTATTACCTTTAAAATCATGTTTAGCAACAATACCAGCTTCTTCAAATAGTTTTACTGTTCTATAAACAGTAGCAATACTAATTTTAGAATCTAGTTTATTAACTCTTTTATGTAATTCATCAACATCCGGATGGTCTTTAGAGTCTGACATAGCTTTAGCTATTAATCTTCTTTGATCAGTAAGTCTTACACCGTTTTTAATACATTTTTTTTCTATATCACTTGTCATTTTATTTTATATTACAACTAAAAAACAATTTTTCAAAAAAAACTTTATGTTAAATACATAGGTTTAATTAAATCTTTATCTAATAGGCCTTTTAATTTAAGTAATTCAAGGTCAATATGGTCTAAATCTACAATATTCAAGTTATTTAATTCCAAAACTTTTTTATCAAATTTTTTAACCATTCCCTTTGGTATGACCATAAATTTATCATTAAAATTGTTTATAAGATCCTCCATATTAATTTCTTCTACTTTTGGACTATTGCTTACTAAATTTTCAAATTTTTTAATAAAAAATTTTTTACGGAATTCTATAACACTAAATATTATTTTTTGCTCATCAAAAAATTTTGCACATGACCACATAAATGTATTGTAGCCGAATAAGTCTAGATTTTGAGATAAACTAATTCCCTTTGCCGTTGATAATGAACCTCTTAAACCCGAAAAATTACCTGGTCCTTGGTTTACAAAAATGTGGCTTAAATCCTTAAATTTTATATTATTTTCTAAAAAAAAATCTAAAATATGTTTCATTAATAAATCATTAGCAGATTTATCGCTTTGCAAAAGTTTGATAAATGTTTTATTTTTAACTTTTATAAATAAAGATCCTATGTCTGTACTAAAATCAATTGATAAAAAATTCATAATAACCTTATTGATGCTGCTATTATTATCAATTAGTAACTCATTCGCAACAAATATAAATATTGAAAAAGGTATAATAGGTTTAATGTATCATAGATTTGATGAAAATAAATATCCATCAACTAATATTAAAAGTGAAATTTTCATAAATCATATAGAAGAAATAAATAATGAAAAAATTAATTTTATTAGCTTTAGTCAATTCGAAAAAGCTATTAAAAATGGAATAGATAAAAATTATATACTTCTGACAATTGATGATGCTTTTGAATCTTTTTTTGTAAATGCTTGGCCTATATTAAAAAATAAAAAAATTCCTTTTATTCTTTTCGTAAGTACTAGAGAAGTTGGAAAGAATGGATATATGACTTGGGATCAAATTAGGGAAATTAAGAGTTCTGGCTTAGCAACAATAGGGAATCATAGTCATTCTCATGATTACTTAATAGATTGGAATATTGATGAAATAAAATCAGATTTAGTTACTTCAATAAATATATTTAAAAAAGAAATAGGACATTCCCCAAATTTATTTTCTTACCCTTTTGGGGAGTATAGTTTAGATATGAAAAAACTAGTATCAGACCTTAATTTTAAATTTGCTTTTGGGCAACATTCTGGTGTAATTGATTCAACAAAAAATTTTCTTAGTTTACCAAGATTTCCTATAAATGAAAAATATGGAGAGTTAAAAAGATTTAAATCTGTTCTTAAGACTTTGCCATTTCCATATAAAAATATAAGTCCAGAAAATCGATATTTAGAAGAAAATGAAAATCCACCTAAAGTAAATATTAAATTTTTTGAAAATTTAATAAATATTAAAAATATTAATTGCTACTCAAATGAAGGTAATATATGGAGAAAATCTGAAATCAAATTTTTAAATGCTAATGAGATATCAATCTTAATTAGAGAGAAGTTTATAAGCGAAAGAGGTAGAATTAATTGCTCTTTACAAGAAAGGAATGGCAAGTGGAGATGGTTGGGTATCCAATATGTTATCAAAGCATATTAAATAAACTACTATAACGCTAAACCTTTCTTCAATTTAGTTGGTAAAAGATTAGAATTATCAAAGTCAGTTAAAGAATTTTTATCTATTATATCCTCTAAAATTTCAACATATTTCATTCCGATTGAAGCATAATTTTTTAAATATTGAGTTAATTCTGTTCCTACTATAATTTTATTTTCTTGTCTTATTTGAGCTCTCGCTTCTCTAAATTCTTTATAGGCGTTATGAGTATTTAAATTATTTTTGTATGCCCTTACAGAAGCCCTTAATATTTGAAATTGTAAAACTTTATGAGTTGAGTTTGGATCTTTTTTTTTAGGTGATATTCCTTTTTTGCTCCAAGTCCATTGACCAAATAAAGCATTGCCTTCCAAGGCAAATCTAGATGTTCCCCAACCACTTTCATTAGCTGCTTGAGCTAAAGCAATAGATACTGGGATAATGTCCATACGCATTTTAAGTTTAGACACATCTTGATCTGAAATTTTATACTCTTTAAATCTTCTTTTTAACCAAATTCTTTCTCCCGTAGTGTTAAAATTTTTATTAATTATTTTAAAAAGTTTCTTTCTGTCATTTTCAATTTTCTCATTTTCCGCCAACACTAAAGGTAAAAGAATTTTAATAAATAAATCTCTTTTTTTAGATGTATTTCCTAATTTGTTTAAATCTTTTGGAAGTTTTGTAAGATATATAGGTTTAACTTTTTTACCAGCTCTCACACTTTTTAAATCATACCCTAAATCTTCAAATAGATTTGATGCGGTTTCAGAATTTAAACTAATTGTATTATCGTTCTCTACTGTATCTTCAATTTCTTTTTCTGTTTCTTTTTCCGCTTTTAATTTATTTTTATCAGGTTTTATTTTTTTAGGATCTTGATATTCTTTAGCAACATAAGTAAATTTTACTTCATTAACTACATTTTTAATATATGGACGCATTGTAATCATAAAACCAATAAAAAAAATTAAAGCTAACGATAAATATAAATTTCTTATAGAGTTTTCTTTTAATTCCTGTTTTGCAATAGCTTTATCACTTGATCTATTAATTGGTAACTTGATTTTATTTTTAATTAATAATAATTCTAATTGTGAAATTGTTAATCTTTTTGAGCTTCTTGCATAACTTTTTATTTCAACAACTCCATAAAGTTTAGCAAGATGTAAAAGTTGATCTCTATATGACTTAAATAATTTTTCTATCTTTTTAGACAATTTTTAACTTGCCTCCACACTTTTTACTTCTGGGATATAATGACATAAAAGGTTTTGCACTCCTTGTTTTAATGTCATTACTGAACTTGGGCAACCTGAACAACTTCCTTTTAATTCTACTTTTACCACTCCATTATCAAATGATTTAAATGTAATATCTCCGCCATCTCTTGCAACAGCAGGTCTAATTTTGGCATCTAAAATTTCATTAATTTTGTTAATCACTTCATTGGATTCTGTAGATTTTTTTTCTACATTTTGTTTTTTTAAATCCTTGCTCACAACAATCTTATTACCTTCGGAATAGAATTGATTAATTTCAGAAATGATTTCATGTTTTATGTCGTCCCAACTTAAGTTTTCATCTTTTTTAACAGTAATAAAATCTTCACCAAAAAATACCATTAGAACTCCCTGTAAAGACAATATTTTATTTGCTAAGGGTATATTTATATTTTTATCTTCTTTTAAAAATTCTAAAGGTCCAACTTCAGAAACTTTTGCTCCAGGTAAAAATTTAAGCGTATTTGGATTCGGTGTATGTTCTGTTTCAACCATCATAGTAATTATTAATATTATAATAAAAATTTTATATCAAGAAAACTTTGTTAAACCTATTATTTCATAAACTTCCTTTAAATTTCTTTTAGCAATTAAATCTGCGTTTTTTGACCCATTTTCTAAAATTTTATTTAAATACTTAGTATCTTTTAATAGTTTTTTCATTTCATTTCCTATTGGACAGATTTTTTCAATCAATGATTCGCTTAATTTACTCTTAAAAGTTGAAAAATTTTTTCCTCCAAATTCTTTTAAAACTTTTTCAATACTTATATTGTTAATATTTGAATAAATTGAAATAAGATTTATCGCTTCATATCTTTTACTAAGTCCTTTTATTTCAGACGGGATTGAATCAGCATCAGTTTTAGCTTTTTTAATTTTTTGATCAATCAAATCTTTATCATCCTTTAAATTTATTCTGCTTTGATCGGAGTCTTCTGATTTACTCATTTTTTTTTTACCATCTCTCAAACTCATTATTCTTGCAACTTCTTTAGGAATAATTGGTTCCACTATTGGAAAAAAATTATTAGATTTGAAATCATTATTAAATTTTTTAGCAATATCTCTAGTAAGTTCCAGATGTTGTTTTTGATCTTCCCCTACAGGAACATGCGTAGCTTTATAAATAAGAATATCTGCTGCCATTAAATTTGGATAAACTAATAGTCCAACACTTGCGTTTTCTTTATTTACACCTGCTTTTTCTTTAAACTGAGTCATTCTATTCATCCACCCAATTCTAGCTACACAATTAAAAATCCAAGCTAGTTCACTATGTGCAGAAACACTAGCTTGATTAAATATAATATTTTTATCTGGATTCAATCCCGAAGCAATAAAGCTAGCAGCAGTTTCCAAAGTGCTAAATTTTAATTCCTTAGGGTCTTGATGATATGTAATTGCATGTAAATCAACTATACAATAAATACATTCAAATTTATTTTGCAAGCCAACAAAATTTTTTATTGCACCTAAATAATTTCCTAAGTGTAAATTTCCTGTGGGCTGAACTCCTGAAAATACTCTTTTTTGATGCATATATAAAATTTAATTTTTAAATTTAATGTCTTTGAATTTAAAAGCTCCTGAAAAGTTAGAAATTAAAAAATAAATAATTAAACTTATTGTTACTATAATAAATAAATAAATAAATTTCCAACTTTCATTATAAATAAATTTATCAGAAAAAAAGCCTAACAGTAAATATAATGCAATTCCCATTACAACCACAGATAATATTGTGCGCAAAATCTTATAAAAGAATTTATTGTCAAATACATGTAAATTTCTTTTTCTAATAAAATAATAATGCATTAATACATTGATCCATGAACTAATCGATGTAGATATTGCAATTATTACAAAACCAAATTTGCTAAATAAAGTTATACTTATAATTATATTCAAAATAACTGATATTAAGGATAGATAAAAAGGTGTTTTAGTATCATTTCTAGCAAAAAAGAAATTTGAAAAAATTTTTAATATTGAAAAAGCAGGCACACCAAAAGCATAAAATGTAAGTGCTATGGAAGTATTTATGACGCTTTCTGAACTAAAAGATCCATAGCCAAATAATGAAGTAATAACCTGCTCAGATGCTAAAACAAGAGCAACAGCAGCTGGTAAGGATAAAAATAAACAAAGTTCTAAAGCTCTATTTTGCAAGTCAAAAGTTTTTTCAAAATTACCGTTTTTTATATATTTTGAAAGCTCAGGTAACATTACAGTACCAACAGCAATACCAGCTATTGCAAGATTTATTTGATAAACTCTATCAGCATAATAAAGATAAGAAACTGCTCCTGCT
>MDSV01042276.1_pt1 | contig 12003 bp, 12 predicted proteins | sample 810851 | NCBI WGS metagenome assembly MDSV01 (sample SAMN05326640, study PRJNA326480) | marine metagenome | isolation source: seawater | place: Atlantic Ocean: North East | collected 2012 | reverse complement strand
AGGTAGTATAGTTGGCAAGGTAGATGTAGAAGAAATACTTGGATCTATATTTAAGGACTTCTGTATAGGCAAATAAAATAGGTCTTGTATTATTAATTTAGAGCGTTACATTCACCTCATGACTAAAGAAAGTTATGATGTAGTAGTTATAGGTGGTGGACACGCAGGATGTGAGGCTGCTGCAGCTTCCGCTAGAATGGGCGTCAATACTGCCCTTTTTACACATAAAATAGAGACCATTGGTGAGATGTCGTGTAATCCAGCTATAGGCGGACTAGGAAAAGGCCATTTAGTTCGTGAAATTGATGCACTTGATGGTGTGATGGGCGTCGTCTCCGATAAATCAGGTATTCAGTTCCGTTTATTGAACAGAAGCAGAGGTCCAGCAGTTAGAGGACCGCGAACTCAATCAGACAGAGGTCTTTATAAGGAACACATGCAAAAAATTTTATTAAATTATAAAAACTTAACTGTAATAGCCGATCCAGTAGTTCAATTTTTGTTTAATAATAATCAGGTTGTAGGATTTTTATGTCAGAGTGGTAAGGAGATTAGATGTAAAGAACTTATCTTGACGACTGGCACATTTTTAAATGGATTAATACATATTGGTGAAACTCAAATCCCAGCAGGGAGATATGACGAGAAATCATCCACTGGTCTAAGCGAACAACTTGCTAAATTCAAAATGAAGATAGGAAGACTTAAAACCGGTACACCTCCTAGGTTGGATGGGTCCACAATTAATTACGATGATTTAGAAATGCAGCCAGCCGATCCGGAACCTTACTTTTTTTCTTTTTTAACTACAAAATTAGAAAATAAACAAATTTCTTGTGGCATGACCTATACTAATGATGAAGTGCATAAAATAATTAGTGAAAATATCAATCGAAGTGCAATGTATTCAGGTAATATCAAAGGCGTTGGTCCTAGATATTGTCCTTCGATTGAAGACAAAATAGTTAAATTTAGGGAAAAACATAGACATCAAATTTTTTTAGAACCAGAAGGATTAAAGGACAGTACTATTTACCCAAATGGTATCTCAACTTCTTTACCTGAAGAGATTCAACTCAAAATATTGGCTAAAATCAAGGGTTTAGAGGGTGTAAAGATGAAAAGAGCTGGATATGCTATAGAGTATGATTATGTAGATCCACGCGAGCTGAATCCTACTCTGGAGACTAAAAAAATTAAATCATTATTTCTAGCTGGACAAATTAATGGAACCACGGGTTATGAAGAAGCAGCAGCGCAAGGTTTAATTGCCGGGATAAATGCTGCGTTAAAAGTTCTAGAACAAAATGAATTTGTCTTAGATAGATCTGAGTCTTACATCGGAGTTATGATTGATGATTTAATAACAAAAGGTGTAACAGAGCCCTATCGTATGTTTACATCAAGAGCAGAATATAGATTATCTTTACGTGCAGATAATGCAGACCAAAGACTAACTCCATCGGGTATTAAAATTAATTGTGTTGGGAAAGAAAGATCAAAAATATTTTTAGATAAACAAAAAAAATTAACACAAATATTTGATTATCTAAATTCAAATTTAATCTCTCCGAACGAAGCCAGCAAGTATGCAATTAAAATTTCCCAAGATGGAGTTAAAAGATCCGGCATTGAGATAATGTCCCAGCGAAAAATAAATATGGCAAAAATAAGGCAGATATGGCCTGCTGTACCTGCTTTTGGACCTACATTAGATGAGCAGGTTGAAATTGATGCGCATTACTCAGGATACTTAAAAAGACAACAGCATGATGTAGATGCATTTAAGAAAGATGAAGCTATAATAATACCAAAAGATATAAATTATGATATCTTTAGTGGGTTATCAAATGAGGTTAAATCCAAATTGAAAAAAGTAAGACCTAGAACACTTGGACAGGCATTACGAATTGATGGAATTACTCCAGCAGCAGCTTTAATTATCTTAAGCTTCATAAAAAAAGGCAAATATCGTAGTATGGCTAATGGATGATAGATCAATTATTAGCTATTTAGAGATAAAACTTAATTTTTCTAAAGATTCTATCAAAAAAATCAAGATTTATCTCAACGAGTTATTAAAAGTCAATAAGTCATACAATTTAATCGGAAAATCGACAGAAACGCAAATTTGGCATCGACATGTGCTTGATTCTGCCCAAGTTGTTAACCTAATTCAGTTTTCTGATAATAAGTCTTTATCTGATTTAGGATCTGGTGCCGGTTTTCCTGGTTTAATCCTAGCTATATACAATAGAAATCCAAAATTTCACGTGAAATTATATGAAAAATCACCGATTAAATGCAATTTTTTAAGAAATATGATTAATAATTTAAAAATTAATGCAAAAGTATATGAAGGTGACTTTGCAAATTTTGATCTTAAATCTGACTATTTTATTGCTCGAGCTTTTAAGAAAATCGATGTTATTATACAGATTTCACGTGAAATCGAGCAAAAATCACATAAATTTATAATTTTAAAAGGAAAGAATGCACAGGAAGAATTAAAAAATTCTTCCAAAGCTAAAAAAATTAAGTATAGACTAGTAAATAGCGTGACTGATAAAGATTCTAAAATTATCGTAATAGATAATTTAAAAAAAAATGAAAAGTAATATTATCGCTGTAATAAATCAAAAGGGAGGAGTAGGGAAAACAACTACAGTAATCAATTTGGCTTCGGCACTGTCCATTTTGGGTCAAAGAAACTTAGTAATAGATTTAGATCCACAAGGTAACGCCACTACGGGTCTAGGAAAATCAAACAACAAAGATGAGAGTAATATTTATCAACTACTTATTAAAAAAGAAAAATTAGAAAACACAATTCAAAAAACAAGTATTAGTAATTTAGATATTATAGGTTCAAATGTAAATTTATCTGGTTTAGAAGTTGAAACTGCGAATGATACTAATAGAGCATTTCTTCTAAAAGAAATTATTAATAAAAACAAAAATGAATTGTTAAATGAATATGACAATATATTTATAGATTGTCCTCCATCACTAAGTTTGTTAACGATAATGGCACTCGTTTCATCCAACGAATTATTAGTGCCGCTTCAAACAGAGTTTTTTGCTCTAGAAGGTATTACACAACTTGTCAAAACTATAGAAAGAATAAAGGGAAACTTAAATACTGATTTAAAAATAAGAGGCATTCTTTTAACAATGTTTGATAAACGTAATAAACTATCAACGCAGGTTGATAAAGAGGCTAGAAACTATTTTAAAGAAAAAGTTTATCAGACTGTAATACCTAGAAATGTCAGACTATCTGAGGCACCTTCTCACGGAATGCCCTGTGTAACTTATGATGAAAGTTGTTTAGGAAGTAAATCTTATTTTTCTTTAGCTAAAGAATTTATTGATCAAGCAAATTCTATAGGAAGTGCAGCATGAAAGATTCGAAAAAAAAGGGTCTTGGCAGGGGTTTGTCAGCATTATTTGGAGATCAAAAAGAAGAACCAAATAAAATGGATAAAAACTTGTCTCAAAAAACTGCACTAATTGGTAATTTAAGTAGAAACAAATATCAGCCCAGAGATGTTTTTGATGAGCAAAAACTGGAAGAATTAGCTAAATCTATAGAGAAAAATGGGATAATTCAGCCTATTGCTGTAAGAAAAACTGGAAAAGATGAAGGTGAATACGAAATTGTTGCTGGTGAAAGACGATGGTTGGCAGCTCAAAAAGCTGGCTTACATGAAGTGCCTATAACGGTTCTAGACTTAACGGACAATGAAACATTGGAAGTTGCAATTGTTGAGAATATTCAGAGGGAAAATTTAAATATAGTTGAAGAGGCAAAAGGATATGAAAGATTAAATAAAGAATTTGAATATGACCAAGAGAAAATAGCAAAATTAATGTCAAAAAGTCGAAGTCATATTAGCAATACTCTTCGGCTGTTGACGTTGCCAAAAGATGTTATTTCAATGTTACAAGAAGGAGAAATTACAGCAGGCCAAGCAAGACCTTTAGTTGGCATGCCAAATGCTTCCAGTATAGCAGAAGAAATAGTTTCTAAACGTTTATCTGCAAGATCGATAGAAAATTATAAAAAAAAGTCATCAAGGTCTTTTACGGTTGATCCAAATATATTTGATATTCAAAGAGATTTAGAAAGAACATTAGGATTGAAAATATTAATATCGAATAAACGAAATAACTCAGGTAAAATCTCAATAGAGTACAAAAATTTAGAACAATTTGAATTAATTTCAAATTTACTTAAGAAGAAATAGTAGCCGTAAAACAAATATCTTGAAGCAAATCTTTTACAACTACATCCTTTTTAATAATATTTTCATTTCTAATTAATTTTTCAGCTTTGTAAGTTTTGTCTAAAAATTTGTATATCTTTGTTTTATCCCATCTTTTAGCTTGCTCTGTTAGAATAGGCTTCTCTTTCCAAAATACTGGTGGCTTTATATTATTTATTATTTGACTAATATTTTGTTCATTTTTTCTTTGAATTGATATTTCCAATAGTCTTTGCAGTCTAAAATTAATTTTATTTATAAAATAATTCATTTCTTGCTGATCAAAGTATGTTTCACCTAATAGTTTATTTGTCTTAGCTAGGTTTCCTAAAAAAGCTTGATCTTTTAATTGATCAAAATCCTCATTTTTACTCTCATTAAGCAAGTTTCTAATATCCGCCAGATCGATTGATTTTCCAATAAAAAATGACTGTATTTTTTCTATTTCGTTTATGATTTTCAGTCTATTGAAGTTAGAATTTTGACAAATGTAGTTAACTATTTCGCTATTTATACCTTTATAGTCTTTAAGTCTATCTCGGACATAATAAACAAGTGTTTGTTCAGTATCATTGTAGCACGGGACGATGCCAAGATTATTTGTTTTTTCAAATAGTCCTCTTAGTTTTGATTTTTTTTCTAGTGTACCTGCAAAAATAAATATTTTTTCATTTTTTATTTGATCTAATATTTCATTTATAATATTTAATATTTTATCATTTGCTTGGTTTATAAAAACTAGTTTGGTTATAGAAAAGAGAGACTCATTTGCCAATTCGTTCATTAATTTTTTATCGTTAGAAATAAGTTCGTCTTGAAAATAATTTAATGTTTCGCATTTATCATAATTATTTTTTATTTTATTCTTTAAGTCTTTTTTTAATCCTTCATTCTCACCATATAATAGTACCATTTGATATTTGTCTAAAGTTTTAATTTTATTATTTATTTCAAAACTCTTTAAAATCATTTTCTATATTTTATATTTATTGTTTGAGTGATCTTATTGGCAATTGTTTCAGCAAGCACTTCAATAATCCTATTTTCTTCTTCATTAGTTTCTGATGGACTATCAGATACTAAAAGTTCAGAAGATCTTGAAAAAGTATAATCTGTTTGTTTTGCATCTTTATCTGTTAAAGATAATTGAACTTTTAGAATTATATTATATTTTGAAACTTTATTTGAAATATTCTTTTCTTTAACTTCTTTCTTCTTATCTACATTTAAAAAAATACTTAGAGTGTTATCAGAGTCTTTTTGAGAGTATAGCCCTATTTCATTCTTAATAATATAGGCTGCTCTTTGGTTTCCAGATGATTTAAATGATAAGATTTTATATCGCTCAGAATCTGTAGTATTTACTTTGTTATATCCACAAGATGTTAAACTTATAAATAGTATGAATAAACTTAAAATATTTATTTTAAAATTGGATTTCATTTAGGAGAACTTACGATATAATTTATAATTTTATCTTGAATGAAGATAGCTTTTTTTATCTCAACATTTTTAAGATATTTATTGAGTTTTGGATTTTCGAAGCATTTTTCTTTTAATTCTTGTTCTTTAATATTTTTAGAACACTCAATTATATCTCTGGTTTTTCCGTTTATCTGTACTGCAATTTTTACAGTGCCACTTGTAATTAGAGATTTATCTATTTCAGGCCATTCGTAATCAACTTTGTTATTAACCAAAGTCAAACATTCAAATGCTAAATGTGGTATAAAAGGAATAAGTGCTTTAAGATATAATGTCATACTATTTCTTAAAAACTTGTTGTTAATGTTTAAATTTACGGCGTTAGACATTAATTTAAATAGTGAATAATAATTAGCAATTGAAACATTTAAATTAAAATTCTCTATACAATCAGTAATTTTATTTAAAAAACTATGTAGTTCTCTTGATATTTCAGCTTCAATTTTAACGTCACTTTTTTTGTCTTCTCTTTTAAGAATAACGTCGTTTAAATTCCAGATTTTTTGTAAAAATTTGTAAGATGCATTAATTCCAGTTTCAGACCATTGAATGTCTTTATCTGGCGGGCTATCTGAAAGCATAAACCATCTAACTGAGTCAGCGCCATATTTTTTAATCATTTTTTCTGGATCTATTGTATTTTTTTTTGATTTAGACATTGCTTCGATTGGGCCGACGTTAACTTTTTTACCATCTTTTTTTGTAACAACTAAACCGTTAGGTTCTTTAATTATTTCATCTGGACTTAGCCATTTATTTTTTTCATCTTGATAGGTCTCATGGCAAACCATGCCTTGAGTATATAAGTTTTTAAAGGGTTCTTTTATTTTTACACTTGAATTAGTAGTTTTTACCGCTCGCATAAAAAATCTCGAATAAAGTAAATGTAAAATAGCATGTTCTATTCCACCTATATATTGATCTACTGGAAGCCAGTGATTAAGCTTTTTAATATCGAATGGTTTTTCTTTATATTTAGGTGAACAAAAACGCATAAAATACCAAGAGGAATCAACAAATGTATCTAAAGTATCAGTTTCTCTTATTGCTTTTTTTCCAGTTTTTTTATCAATAGTATTTTTCCAAGACTTGTGGTTATTTAAAGGATTACCCGGCGAGTTTAAATCTACATCTTCAGGTAACTTAATAGGTAATTCACTTTTCTCCACGGGACTTATAGTTCCATCCTCTAAATAAATCATAGGTATAGGACAACCCCAATATCTTTGCCTAGATATTCCCCAGTCTTTTAATCTATAAGATATTTTTTGTGAACCTATCCCTTTTTTTTGTATTTCCTGTATGATTCTTTTTTTAGCTGATTGAACATCTAAACCATTAAGAAAGTCTGAATTAAAAATAAATCCATCATCCAAATAAGGACTATTTAGTTTTTCTTCTTGTATATTTTTTGATTCAAATACCACTCTTATAATTTCTAATTTATATTTTTTGGCAAATTCAAAATCTCTTTGATCATGAGCAGGACACCCAAAGATTGCACCAGTGCCGTAATCCATTAAAACGAAATTAGCCACATAGACTGGTAGCTTTTTATTTTTAATAAACGGATGTTCAGCAGATAGCCCAGTGTCAAAACCTATTTTTTCTGCGATCGCAAGAGCTTCCTCTGTAGTGCCTGCTTTTGAGCACTCAGATTTAAATTTTTTAAACTCTTCGGTATTCTTAATTTTTTCACAGAGATTATGATCAGCGGATATTGCTATGAAGCTAGCGCCAAATATAGTGTCTGGTCTTGTTGTATAAATTTTTATTTTAGAATTAAGGCCGGAAATTTTGAAATCGACTTCACAGCCAGTTGATTTACCAATCCAATTTTTTTGCATTAAGCGTACTCTATCTGGCCATCCTTGTAATTGCTCTAAATCATTTAATAGCTCCTCAGAGTATTTAGAAATATTAAAAAACCACTGTGCTAATTTTTTTCTTTCAACAACAGCATTAGATCTCCAACCTCGACCATTAATGACCTGCTCATTTGCCAAAACAGTTTGTTCAATTGGATCCCAGTTTACGTAGTTTTCTTTCTTGTAAACCAAACCTTTTTTATAAAAATCTATAAATAATTCTTGTTGATGTTTATAATATTCAGGATCGCATGTAGATATTTCTAAATCCCAATCGATTGATAAGCCTAACAATTTTAGTTGTCTTTTCATTTCGTTGATATTTTTATTGGTCCAATCCTTTGGCTTTAAATTATTTTCTCTAGAAGCATTTTCTGCAGGTAGTCCAAACGAATCCCATCCCATTGGATGCATGACGTTATAACCACTCATCGACTTGTATCGAGCTACTACATCTCCAATTGTGTAATTTCTTACATGTCCCATATGTATCTTACCTGATGGATAAGGAAACATTTCTAAGCAGTAAAATTTTTTTTTATTTTTATTATTATTGATATTCTTCTTATCCCAAGAGGATTGCCATTTTTTTTCAATTAATTGAAAATTAAATCTCTCCATAGAAATTTATTATTTTTTCTTTTTTTTCGACTGTTTTTCAAACTCTGAAGCTTTGGTCAAAATTGATGTAATTAGCTCTTCTGTAATTTTAGAATCAACTACTTTAATTACACAATCAGTATTAGTAGAACATTTTTTTTTGTGCACAATCACCTTAATACTATTCGATGCTATTTCATTAGACAAAAATCTCAAAGTTAGTTTTATTGACTCGTTACTATTTGTATTATCACTGTACCAATCGGTTATAATAATACCACCTGAGTAATCAACTGTCGTGAAAGGTAGAAAATCTAAAGTTTCTAGTGAGGCTCTCCACATTGGATTTGAAGTACTAAATTCATAATTTGTTCCACCTCTTTTAATTACTGACCCAATTGATATTCCTCTTCCTTCCTCAATATTTTTCCTCGCTCTTTCATCAGCTTGTATTGGAACGTTTCTAGTATCAGTCCATTTCGGTTTAAGTGCTTTGCATGAACTTAAGAAAAATAATGATATTAAAATTATTAAAATGTATCGATTAAAGAAGGCCATGAAATATATGTAATTATAAAAACATGCTAAATAAAGCAAATATTATGTGATAAATATATCACATATCCTAATAAAAACATACAAAAAGGGCTATTTTTGGGGATTTAGGGCTAAATCAGAGTATAAATAGCTCGTTAACTTATAAATTAACATAACAAAAGGATAAACAATGAAAACATTACGAAATATGTTGTTTGCTATTATCGCAAGCTCATTAGTTTTCTCTACATCTGCTAATGCAGGTGATGTATCTTTATCAGGTTCAATGGAAGTAGCCTTTACAAAAGACACTGGTGAAACTGGAAACCCAATGGGATTAGAAGACGAAATGACGGCATCTTATTCTACGGAATTAGATAACGGAATGAGCGTAAGTTATAAAATGACTTTAGATAGAATGGCATTCGATGACAATGAACTAAGTTTCGGAACAGATTACGGAACTTTTGCATTTACATCTATGGGTTCACCTATGGATGCTAATGATAACATCACACCAACAGCGTTCGAAGAAGCTGAATACGGCGCGAACACTGGTTACTTAGATATTTCTGCACTTTCTGGAAATGGTTCAAACCTAATCAGATACGGAAATGAATTCTTTGGATGGGCAGTTGATGCATCATACAATCCAAGATACGGTTCAGGTGACGGTAACGCAGATGATACACCAACAGGAACAACAAATGGTGACTGGGGTGAAGTATACGAAGTTGCGTTAAAAGGTAACCCGCTAGCAATAGCTGGTATCGATGGCGTTTCAATGAGCTTAGGTTATGGTGAAACAGAAGGTCTTGCTAATAACAGAGCAGATGCTGAAATGGGATTTGTAGCACTTACATATGCTTACGGTCCATTAACAGTTGGTGCTCAAAAATCAGCAGTATCTTACGGTAACCAAGGTACAGGTAAAGAAGCAGCTACTAACTGGGCAAAGAACACGAACATTGGTGTTGCTTTAGCAGTTAATGATAACTTAAGCGTTTCTTACCAAGAAACTGAGTCACAAAAACATTCAACTAGCTCTTTAGGTATAACTACAGACGGTTCAAGCAACAACGAGTCAACTATTTTAGAAGCTGACACGGTTTCAATTGCTTATACTATGGGTGGTTTATCTATCAAGTATGCAGAGTCTAGCATAGACAACGACACATATTCAGTCGGAACAAGTGCTGACAAATCTACTCTAAGTATTGGAGTAGCATACTAAAGTTAGTATAAATAAATTTAAAAAGCCGGTAATTAATTTTACCGGCTTTTTTTTTGTCAAATGAGAAATTTTTGTTTTTGTACGAATGCAGACTTAACAGCAATTCCAATACATTTAGTCATCTTAATTTTTTTGTAATTTGTGCTTTTTATGCCTCCTAAAGCAATGATTTTTTTAAATGAATTTGCTATAGAATTAAACCTCACAACATTTAAAAACCCAGGTTTGTCAGTCTCGAATATTCGTGAAAGAATTATTTCATTGCAACCTTGATTAACTTTCTCTTTAATTTCTCTCTTGTTGTGGGCAGATCCAACAATATTTATATGTTTATTGATAAGTGATAAATGCTTATAGGATTTTTTGTTGTATGAAGATATATAAAAGTTGTTCAATTTTAATTTGAATAGTATTTTTAAATCATTAGCTATAAACAAAGGAATTCTACAATCCGAACACCTTTTGCCTAAACATAATAAGTCGACATCTTTATATTTGTGTGGACTGCGAATTATTAAACATCCCTTTGTTTTTTTTATATAATCAAAATCTAAATCTTGTATACTTTCGATATAAAAAAATTTCTTTATTTGAAACATGAGCTCTAATATTATTAATAATTTCTTATCAATTCAACAAAACATAAAAGATCATTCTCAAGACTCCTCACCAGAAATAGTAGCAGTTTCTAAAACTTTTACTATAGAACATATAAAACCATTAATAGATCATGGCCATGTTCATTTTGGAGAGAATAAATTACAAGAAGCTTTGTTCAAATGGTCAGAGTTCAAGAAGAAAAATGAAAATCTCAAGTTACACATGATTGGAAAATTGCAATCAAACAAAGCTAAAAAAGCGATTAGACTTTTTGATTATATTCACTCTTTGGACAATGTTAAATTAGCTGATATTTTAAACTCAGAAGAAAAAAAAACTTCAATTAAATTAAAATATTTTATTCAAGTTAACCTGGGAAGTGAAAAGCAAAAGTCGGGAGTCTTAGTTGAGGAAATAGATGAATTTTACAATTATTGTAAAAAGTCAACTGAATTAGATATCATTGGTTTAATGTCCATACCCCCAGAAGGTGAAGATCCAGAGAAATATTTTAAAATTCTTAATGAAATTGGAGTAAAACTAAAATTAAAAGAGCTTAGTATGGGCATGAGCTCAGATTATGTTAAGGCACTAAAATATAATTCAACTTTTTTAAGAATAGGATCAAGTATTTTTGGCAGTCGATCTATAAAATAGTTATTTTCGATTTTTTATTTAAAAAATTTATAACTTTTATCATGTCTTTCTTTGATATGGCCAAACAGCCTTCAGTTGATCTATAATTCTTTGTTGCGATGTGTAGAAAGACTGCACTTCCTTTATGTTTTCGCACAGGAAACATATTATAATTTATGACGATAATATAATCGTATATATTTTTTTTGATATAAAGTTTCTCAGCGCTAAAATTAAAAGGTAGTTTTACCAATTTATTATATTTTAAAGATCTAGGATCATCGCACCAACCCATATTCTTCTTGATAGAGATAGTTTTAATTTTGCATTTGAATTTTTTAACTCTATCTTTTCTATAAAAGACTGATTTTAGAGTATATGTACCTCTGGGAGTTGCCTTATCCCCTTCTTTTTTATTTTTCTTAATTCCCCTTTTACCTATTGAACATTTTAATTTATAATTAGAAAAATAAAGATATTTTTTTTTTAAAACAAAATGCATAATCAAAATAAAATTAACATTCTAGCTGTTTGTAATAATGATTTTATCAGCTCACTGCATGAACTTAAAGACTATTTAAATTTCAATTTTGAACCTTTTAATAGCAAGATTCATAATGGTAATTTAAAAAATTTTGATATTTTACTTTTTCAGGATGAAAAAATGAGTGATTTTGATACCAAATCTTTAGATACATATAAGGGTATTAATATTTTAATTGGTAAAAATAAAAAGCTATTAAATAATTTTCACCATCAAATAAATTTACCTCTT
>MDSV01007994.1_pt1 | contig 12003 bp, 10 predicted proteins | sample 810851 | NCBI WGS metagenome assembly MDSV01 (sample SAMN05326640, study PRJNA326480) | marine metagenome | isolation source: seawater | place: Atlantic Ocean: North East | collected 2012 | reverse complement strand
TGAAAATAGATTGGAAAATATTAAAGAATTATTAAGTGCTATGAAAGAATTTGATAATTTAGAAAGTTTTTTAGAGCATGTTTCGCTTGCTACTTCAATTGATCAAGAATGGGAGGGTGAAAAGGTTAATATGATGACAATGCATGCGGCAAAAGGATTGGAATTTGATGTTGTTTTTTTACCTGGTTGGGAGGAAGGTTTGTTTCCTCATCAAAAATCTCTTGAAGAAAAAGGACAAAAAGGTCTTGAGGAGGAAAGACGCTTGGCTTATGTCGGCATTACTAGGGCAAAAAAAAAAGCTGTAATATCTTTTTCAATGAATAGATTTTACCAGGGTGATTGGATAGATAGTATGGCGTCGAGATTTATAGATGAATTACCTGAAAAACATTTGGAAAAAAATTCTTTTTTTGAGGAAGAGATTAATGATAGTGATGACTTTGATTTCAATCAAGATTTTGAAGTTGAGGAAGGAACAAGAAGCCCAGGTTGGATAAGATATCAAAAAAGAATAAAATGAATAAAAAAATAAGAATTTTAAGAAAAAAATTTAAAGAATATAATATTGATGGTTATGTAGTTCCAAAAAATGATGATTATTTCACAGAATATTCAAAAATTAATAGATTAAAAGTAATATCAAAATTTAGTGGTTCAGCAGGACTTGCAATTATATTAAAAAATAAAAATTATTTATTTACAGATGGTCGGTATACAATCCAAAGTCAAATTGAATCTGGAAAAAACTTTAAAATAATAAACTTTGAGAAAATCATAAATTGTAATTTGTTTAAAAATCTTACTTTGGGCATTGATCCTAAGTTATTTACATCTGAACAAATTAAGAAATATTTTTTAAGAAATAACAAAGTTAAATATATAGATAATAATTTAATTGATGAAATTGAAAAACAAAAAATAAATAATGGATTTCCCTTCTTTTCGTTGGATAAAAATATTACAGGTGAGAGTGCAAGATCTAAAATTAATAAAATATCAAATCACTTAAAAAAAAATAACTCAGACTACATATTTATAAGTGCGCCAGAAAATGTTGCATGGATTTTAAACATACGTGGTGGAGATGGGCCTAATAGTCCAGTGCCTAATTGTAGACTAATAATCGGTAAAACAGGTAAAATACTACTAATTAGCAATATTAAAAAATGTAAAAAAATTCTTAAAAAAAAAAAAATAAAATTAAATGAACTAATAGATGTAAATGAATTTCAAAAAAAAATTTTTAAACTTTCAGGAAAAAATTTTACAATAGATAAGAACTCTTGTTCAATTTTTTTTGAAAATATTATTAATAAAAAATTTGTAATAAAAAATAGAGAAGATCCTACTTACTTTTTGAAATCAATTAAAAATCAAACTGAAATAAGTAATATGAAAAAAGTTCACATTTATGATGGTGTAGCTTTAACTAAATTTATTTACTGGATTAAAAACGTAAATAAAAAAAAAATTACAGAGATAGAAGCTGAAAAAAAACTAGAAAAGTTTAGAAAACTAAATAAAAATTTCCTTTATCCAAGTTTTGATACTATAGCTGGCTCTGGAAAAAACGGTGCTATTGTTCATTATCGTGCAAAAAAAGAAACGTGTAGAGTAATTAATAAAAAAGAAATCTTCTTGTGCGACTCTGGTGGTCAATATAAATATGGTACTACTGATGTAACACGTACAATTTGCTTTTCTAAACCCAGACAGAATATAGTAAATATCTTTACGAAAGTTTTAAAAGGTCATATTGCGGTAGCAACTACCAATTTAAAAAAAGATAATACTGGTAAAAGAATAGACAAAAGAGCAAGAAAATATTTAAAAAAAAGTAATTTAGATTATGCCCACGGCACTGGTCATGGTGTTGGTTTTTTCCTTAATGTTCATGAGGGTCCACAATCTATATCAAAACTAAATAGTGTAAAAATTAAAGAAGGAATGATAGTTAGTAATGAGCCTGGTTACTATAAAAAAAATAAATTTGGAATTAGAATTGAAAATTTAGTTTTTGTAAAAAAAGTAAATAGCAAAATTTTTTTTGAAAATTTAACTTTAGCTCCAATTGAAAAAGATTTAATAAATTTAAAACTTTTAACTACTTTAGAAAAAAATTATCTTTTTAGATATCATTTAAATGTGTATTCTAAAATTTCACAATATTTAAGTTTAAAAGAAAGAAAATGGCTAGCTAGTTTTATTTAGCATTTTTAAAAATTCATTTTGATTAATTACATCTATTTTAAGTGTTTTGGCATTTTCAACTTTTTTTTTTGTAGGATTCTCTCCTACAATTAAATAATTAAGTTTTTTTGTAACACTACTTACAGTGTTACCTGAATTTTCCTCTATTAATGATTTTATTTCTGCTCTACTCATTCCATTTAATTTACCAGTTACTAAAAAATTTTTATCTTTTAGCAATCCATTATTTCTATTTATAACTGCATTTTTTATTTCCAAGATTTTTCTTAATTCATTTAAAACATTTTTATTATTGTTGTTTAAAAAAAAGCTTTTTATTGAATTAACTTGTGTTTCGCCTATGCCATCAATATTTAACAAATCTTCGAGTTCATTTGTTTCTGATAAAGAATTAAACTTTGTAAATGAAATGAAATGCTTAGCTATAAGCTTCGCATTCTCTAACCCAATATGTCTGATTCCTAAAGAGTAAATAAATCTCTCTAAAGAGATGTTTTTTTTATTATCGATTGAATACTTCAAATTTTTGGTGGATAAGTCGCCCCAACCATCTAATTTTTCAATTTTTTTATAATCTAATTTAAAAATATCTTGTGGAAATTTTATTAAATTTAATTTCCAAAAACTTTCTACTATTTTTTTTCCAAAACCATCTATATTAAATGCTTCTTTGGAAACAAAATGTTTTAATTTTTCAATCGAAATTTTTTCACAATGATAGTCTTCACTTGAGCACCTTCTAACTGCATCCTTTTTTTTTGTTAATGCATTATATTCCTTAATTGTTTTTGAACCACATGAAGGACATTTTTTTGGAAACACAAATTCTAAACTATTTTTTAATCTTTTTTTTAAATCGACATATAAAATATGTGGTATTACATCCCCTGCTCTTTCAATTGTTACGGTATCTCCAACTCTTATATCTTTTCTTTTAATTTCATCCTCATTATGTAAAGTTGCGTTGGAAACTATAACGCCACCAATATTAATTGGTTTAATTTTTGCCACAGGTGTTAAAGCACCTGTTCTTCCAATTTGGATATCTATACTTATTACCTCTGAAATTGCTTTATTAGAAGAAAATTTGTGAGCAATTGCCCATCTGGGAGCATTAGCTACATTACCTAATCTTCTTTGTAGTGAAAGATCATCTATTTTGTAGACTATACCGTCAATATCAAAATCCAAATTTGATCTTTTTTTTTCTACTTCATTATAATTTTTAATTAAATTCTTAACCCCTGTAATTAATTTGTTTAAAGGATTGGTTTTAAAACCCCATTCTTTTAATTTTTTTAAGTATTCAAATTGAGTTTGAACTTTTAAACCTTTCTCATAGCCAAATGTGTAAGCTATAAATTTAAGTGGGATTTTTTTTGTATGTTCAGAGTTTTTTTGTCTAAGAGATCCAGATGCTGCATTACGTGGATTTGCAAAGTTTTCTTTCAAATTAATAAAATCACTATTTTGAATAAAAACCTCACCTCTAATATCAATTTCTTTAGGGAAATCTTTTGATTGAATTATTTTCGGAATATCAGAAATAGTCTCTAGATTGGATGTAATATCCTCACCTTCTTTACCATCCCCTCTAGATAAACCCATAACAAACTCTCCATTTTTATATGTTAGAGATGCTGATATACCGTCAATTTTTGGTTCGGCACTATAAGAAAATTCAAATTTATTTTTTGATAAATAATTTATAATTCTTTTTTCAAAATTATTTAAATCTTTTTCAGTAAAAGCATTTGCTAAAGACAACATTGGAATTTTATGAAATTTTTTTTCAAAATTTTTTGAAGGCTTAAAACCAACAATCTTAGAGGGTGAATTTTTAGAATTAAGGTATGTATATTTTTTCTCTAATGAGATGATTTCTTGTTTTAAATTGTCATAATTTTTATCTGAAATCTTAGGTGTACTTTTTTCATAATAAAATTCATTATAAAAATTTAATTTTTTTACTTTTTCTTTGTATAAATTTTCTATTTTTTTTTTATTCATCTTAATCAAATAAAGACCTAAATTTTTTCAAAAATTTTCTATTTTTTTTTTTATCTTTATTTAATTTTACTTTTTTATAACTTTTATTAAACACAGCATATGAATTTTCATACCACTCTGATGACTGATAATTATAACCTAGCAATTTTGCATATTTCTCTGCTTCATCAACTAATCCAAGTATATAATGAATTTCAACTAATCTGTGCAAAGCTTCTTGAGTAAAAGCAGTTGTCTCGTAATTATCAACAACATTTCTAAACCTATTAATTGCTGAAACCCATTTTTTTTTATCAAGATAGTATCTGCCAACATACATTTCTTTAGCAGCTAAAATGTCGTTTATAAGATCTAATTTGAAATCAGAATCTAGTGCATACTCAGTATTTGGGAAATTGTTTATTACTATATTAAAATATTTTTGAGCTTTGATAATAGATTGTAAATCTTTAGTTTCATCAACTATTTGTTCGTAATAACATATGCCTAGAAGATAATTGGCATAATCTAAATTTTTGTCCTGAGGATAAATTTTAATGAACCTCTCTAATTCCGCAATTGAGTCTGAATAATAATCTTGAGCATAATATGCGTAAGAAGCCATCAATGAAGATTTTGGAGCCCATTCAGATTGAGGAAATAAAGTTTCAGCTTGATTAAATTTTTTTGCAGCAAAAAGAACATCCCCATCTTCTAGGGATTTCTTTCCTTCTTCATAAGCTTCTAAAACTTGTAACTCTAAACTTTTTTCTGTTATAACAGATTTTTGTACCTTTTCTTTTGCGCATGAGGAGCAAAATATTAATAATACCAGGAAACAAAAAAAATTAAATTTTTTCATTTTAAGTTTATACTTACTAAAGTGTCAATTTTAAAGGTATCTTTAAGCTATTGATCTTAATAATTTATTATTAATTAATGTATGTGGTAAGTTTTTTTCTTTAATTTCAAGTATTGAGAAATTTTCTTTATTATCAAAAACTTTTCTTAACAGCTGGTTTGTTAAATAATGTCCCCCTCTAGAACATATAACGCTACCTATCATTCTATATCCTGAGGTGTAAAGATCACCTATACAATCTAAAATTTTATGATTGACAAATTCTTTTTCATTTCTGAGCCCTTCAGGGTTTAATATCTCTTTTCCTTTTACTACTATCGCGTTCTCCAAACTACCACCTTTTGCTAAACCATTTTTTTTTATAAGTTCTATATCTTCGAACAAACAAAATGTTCTTGAATTATAAATATCTCTAAGATCATCTTCATAAACATTAACTTTATTTTTTTGATTTCCTATAATTTGATTTTCGTATTTTAATTGAAAATCAATATCTAAGCTCAAAGTAGATGGTTTAATGGATATAAACTTTTCTCCTTTTGAGAAATTAACTTCTTTATTAATCTTAATGATTTTTATTGGGGAATCGCTTTTCTTAATACCTGCTGTTACAATTTTTGTAATAAATTCTTTTGCAGATCCATCAAGTATAGGCACTTCTTCATTATCAATTTCAATTAAAGCATTATCTACTCCCAAACAAAATAATGCTCCCATTAAATGCTCAATTGTTGAAACTCTTACACCAAAATCATTTTCAATAGTTGTGTTTAGCAAAGTATTTGTTACGTTAACGAAATTAGGATAAACTAAGTTGTTTGTTTTAATATCTGTTCTTTTAAAGACTATACCAAAATTAGGTTCCGCCGGTTTAATATTCACACTGACATTTAAACCACTGTGCAATGAAATTCCACTAAACGAGATTGAGTTTAAAATTGTTTTTTGAGTTAAGTAAGCCACAAAGTTAAAGTAAATCTTATTATTAGAAATTAAAAAACAACAAATATTACCAGATAAAACAATTTTAACTGAAAAGTTGAAAAAATCTTTCAAAGAATCCAAGTTTTTTGGTGTTTTTTTGAGCTAATGTCACTTCATTCTCATTGTGCCCAGTATGAATTTTATAGGCCATTTGTGGCAGTTCTAAACCTGACTCTCTAAAAAAATTTTTTAAATATCTCTCATTTAAATATCTTGTTATTTTTATCTGATAATTCTCTAAAACTTTTTCTATCTCAAAAGCTAATTTGTTTGGAACTAGAATAAACTTTAAATCTAGACACAAATTATCACATTCCAAATTATCAATTAATTTTGGATAATTGCTACCATTGATTATAAAATTATTAACTATCATATGCATTACTCTATATTCCTGATAGTTTTCTTTTAATAAATCTTTTGCTTCTGTAAGTGTGATTTCTAAAATTTTTTTATCAATTTTAGTTTCATAGTTTTTTTTTTTAATACCTAAGTTTAAACTAAAAATTTTTTTATTTTCAATAATTAAATTGATATTTTTTATGAAATTTCCAATTAATTTTTCAATTTCAAAAATATTATTCTCTAGAAATTTACTCACAATATCCATATCTAAATCTTTTTCATCATTAATAAAGTTGAATTCTTTATAATATAAATTGCTCATATTTTTTTTATTTAGCACGTAAATTCTAAGACTATTGTTAGAAATATTTAAATATGTTTCAAAATCCAATTCTTCAATCATTTAAAATAATTTGATTCATAATTCTAGCATCAATTATCTTTAAATCTTCAAAGTTTTTATTATTATTTACAAATTCATAAGCAGCATCCAATGAATATCGGATATTGTCTTTTGGTAATTTTATTAAAATATTATTTTTTAATTCCAAATCCCATCTCATTGAGGGGAAAAAATAAAAACTTTTGATTTCATTAAATTTTATCTTTGATTGATCTATCATTTTTTTAAATAATAAAAATTCACCAATGTCCATTTTACCAAAAATATATGGTAAATTTTTTTTTGAAGTTTTTTTTTGAGTTAATTTACCATTTGAACCAATCATAAATAATTGCCCATCTATATTTATTTGTGCCAAAAATTTTGTTTTTTCAACTAAAATATCTAAAGTTGATGGATACTTTTTAAAAATTACATAATTTTCTATTAAAGTATTTTCATTAAAGAGTTTAGATATTTTTTTTGAATTTAAAGAAAAAATATTTTCTAAATTTAATTTTTTAATATTATTTTTTAGTATTTCGTTCTCAACGAAATTTAAACCAGAAACATTTATTGTATCTATTTTATTAAATTTAATCTTTCCTAACTCAATATTATTAATTGAACTAAGTATAATAATCAAAAAAAAATAAACAAAAATTTTTTTATTTTTTTTTTGACGCATCATTCAATATCCATTGAATTAATTTTATAAAACTTATTCCTTGATAAGCTGCTATTTCTGGTACAAGAGATAATTTAGTCAATCCGGGTTGAGTATTAATTTCTAATAAATAAAATTTTCCTCTAAAAAATTTAAAGTCAGATCTTGTTACACCTTTGCAACCAATTATTTTATGAGCTCTTAAGGCAATATTCATAATTTCGTTTAGTTTATAGTTAGATAAATCAACTGGGATTATATGCTTAGTTTTTGCCTTTGAATTATATTTTGCTTGGTAATCATAAAACTTTCTTTTTGGCTTAAGTTCGATTGCTCCTAATTTTTTATTTCCCATAATTGCAACTTGAATTTCTCTGCCACCAATAAATTCCTCAATAATTAATTTTTTATAGTTTTTAATTGAATTTAAAATTTTAATTATATTTTGCTTATTACAAATGAAAACGTTTACACTTGAACCTTCGTTTAATGGTTTTACCACTACAGGAAATTTTAACTTTTTATTTATCTTTTTTATTAAATCTATTTTTCTTATATCAAAAGAATATGTAAAAAATTTTGGCGTATTAATTTTATTTTTAACAAAAATATTTTTTGAAATTTCTTTATCCATTGCTATTGATGAAGCTATAGGACCAGAGTGTGTATAAGGAATATTAAACTTTTCAAGAATAGTTTGGATATAACCATCTTCTCCAAATTGACCGTGTAGAGCATTAAAAATTATATCAGGTTTAAAATTTTTTATAGATTTTTTCAAAGTATCATCAGGTTCAGATATCTTAACCTTGTAGCCGTTTTTTTTTAGCTCTCTTGAAACCTGTAAACCTGTATCAAGACTAATTAAACGTTCTTTTGAAATCCCACCAGAAAGTATAAGTATTTTTTTTTTCAATTTATTCTAAAATTTTTATCTCAGTTTCTAACCTAACTCCTGTTTTTTTAAAAACACTTTCAGTTACAAATTCTATTAATTTTTTCATATCTTTAAACTTAGCATTACCTTTGTTTACAAAAAAATTACAGTGCTTTTCTGAAATTGTAGCATCTCCAAAAGATATTTCTTGTGGAACAGAATCTTTTATTAACTCCCAAACCTTTCTATCTGATTGATCAACTGGATTTTTAAATGTACTTCCGCTTGTTTTAATTTTAGTAGGTTGTGATTTTTCTTTCTTTTCTTTTAATAATTTCATTTCACACTTAATTAATTCTCTATTTTTTTTAAAACCCTTTAGTGAAGCACTTAAAAACGTAAGATTATCTGACAATCCACTATCTCTATATTTAAAATTTATATCTTTTGCTGGTATCGTCAAAACTTTTCCTGATTGATCTAGAGCTTGAATGGAAATTAGAATATCCTTAAATTCTCTGTTGAAACAACCTGCGTTCATTTTTATCCCACCACCAACAGTCCCTGGTATACATGATAAAAATTCAAGGCCTCCTATGCCATTTTCCATTGCAAACTTGGATAATGCTTTATCACTTACGGCGCTACCTGCCACAATTATTTCCTCAGATAATTTTGATATATTTTTAAAATTATCTGCAAGTTTAATTACAACACCATTAAATATCCCATCAGTTATTAATGTATTTGATCCACCACCTAAAACAAAAACCTTCTCTTTGTTTTCAATTTTTTTTAAAAACCTGATTAATTCTTTAAGATTATCAGCTTTATAAAAAATTTTTGTTTTGCCACCGATATTAAACCAATTTTTTTTTTTTAAATCATAATCTAATTTTAAATTTTTATTAAATTCTGAAGATAACTCTTTTAAGTTAATTTCCATTATAAATAACTAGGTAATTCTCTCATCCAGGTCGAAATAGTTCCTGCCCCCATTCCTATAACTATTTTTTTTCCGTAAATATTATTTTTAATATACTTTGCTAATTGAAGTTTATCATTTACTAAAATTAATTTAACTTTGGAATTTTTAATTATTTGCCTTGCAAAATTTATATAACTAAAACCTAGTTTAATCTTTTCACCAGCTGTATAAATTGGAAATAAAATAACCTTATCCGCATTTTTAAATGCATACGTAAATTCTTTTTTTAAATCTTTAAGTCTTGATATCCGATGAGGTTGAAATATACAGATTTTATCATAATCGTTATAAACATTTTTTACACCTTCCATTACTTCTTTAATTTCAGTTGGATGATGGGCATAGTCATCAAAAAAATCTACTTTATTAAAAGTAAAAATTTTATTAAATCGTCTTTGAACTCCTTTAAAATGTTTTAAACCTTTTTTTATGTGAAATATCGGTAATCCTACTGTTAATGCTAAAGCTGCTGCAGCAACAGAATTTTTAATATTATGAGTTCCTAACAAAGGTATTTTAAACTTTTTAATTAATTGATTTTTTTTATTTGGCAATCTGACTTTTAAATCAAATTGCGAATACTCTTTAAATTGTTTTATATTTTTAATGCAAAAGTTTGATTTTAGATCTAAACCATATGTATAAAAGTTTTTATTTCTTAAATTTTTAATTAAATTTTTATTATTTTTATTATCTAAACAGATAAATGATTTTCCAAATGATGGAACTTTATTAACAAAGTTGATAAAATATTTATTTAATTTCTCCATAGAACCATAATAATCCATATGTTCTCTATCTATATTAGTTATTATTGAATAAGTTGGAGGAATAAAAATAAAACTTCCATCAGACTCATCTGCCTCTAAAATTGACCAATCACTTTTTCCTAGTTTGGCAGAGTTATTAATGGAATTAATTACACCACCATTAATTATTGTTGGATCAATTTTAGTTTCTTGAAAAATAGAAGCTATCAAAGATGTAGTGGTGGTCTTTCCATGCGAGCCCACAACTACAATATTTTTAGTTAAAGAAACGATATTAGCTAACATTTCTCCTCTTTTATAAATTGGTAATTGTCTCTTTTTGGCCTCGATCAACTCAGGGTTATTTTTTTTGATAGCAGATGATATTACTAAAATAGTTGCTTTATTAATATTTTGTCTTTTGTGTCCAATTGAGATTTTTACTTTTTCCTTTTTTAATCTTTCGATATTTTTGTTACTTGAAATATCACTTCCTTGGACTCTAAAGCCTTTTCCCTTCATTATCAAAGATAGTCCACTCATGCCAATACCACCAATACCTACAAAATGGATAACTTCTGATTTTGCTAATTTAATTTTCATTGATAATTTTTAATATTTTTTGATTAACATTATTCCAGGTATTTTGATAATTTAATTTTTGTAAATTATTTTTTTTCGTTAAGTAATCTTCATTTTTATTGATTAATTCTAACAAAAATTTCTCAAATTTTTTATCATCAAAACTTTGTTGATTAATAATCCAACAACAACCCTGATCCTTATAATATTTTGCATTTTCATATTGATGATTATCTTTTGATGATGGAAGTGGTATTGCAACAAATGGAATGTTCAAGAAAGATAATTCGGCTAAACTAGAAGCGCCTGCTCTTGTAATACACAAATCACCTTGCTTTAAAATTTCATTAAGATTGTGATCAAAACTAAAAAGTTTGCTTTCAATTTTATTTTCAGAATAAAAATTTTTTAAAAAGTTAATATTTTTCTCGCTTGTTTGATGAATAATTTTTAAAGAAACTACTTTTGCTATATTCACAAAAGATTTATTGAGAAGTTTATCAAATATTTTTGCACCTTGGCTGCCACCAATAATTACAATTGTAAATATATCGTTCTTTTTGAGATATTTTTTTGACTCATAATATTCTTTTCTTACTAAAGGTTTAATAATTGTTAATTTTTGATTAATTCTAGATGGCAAATTAATTAAATTCTTTGAATAACATATTAATTTTTCCGAAAAATTTAAAAAAAATTTATTTGCTCTTCCAAGAACCATATTTGGTTCAATTAAAAAAATTTTAATAGCCAATATTTTTGCAGCTAAGCAAAGTGGTAAGGACATATAGCCACCTGTAGAAATCAAAATTGAAATATTATTTTTTTTTAAAAAAAAATAAGATTTAACGGTTAGAAATAAAATCTTTACAAGTGAAAAAGGGAATAGGAAATAATTATTCAATTTAGGAGTGTTTATTACTACTACATTATAATTCTTATCTAAATATGCAAAACCTCTTATATCAGTAGAGATCAAAGTTTCATGAATATTTTTTAAATGATTATAAATTGTAATTGCTGGTATCACATGTCCTCCAGAACCACCTGTGGAAATTAAAACTTTTTTTGTCATTTTAGCTTATTTTTCTTTTTGTTAAATTTAAAATTATTCCAGCCAATATTGATGTACTAATTATTGATGAACCACCATAACTTACAAAAGGTAATGTCATTCCAGTAGTTGGAAATAATCTTATATTAACACCAATATGAATAGTGGCCTGCATTAATATTAAACTAATAGATCCAATTAAAATAAGTTTGGCTTTATCATTTGTTTCAAAACTTATTTTTTTAAAAACCATATAAATTAAGATCAAAAACAATAATAATATTAAGATTATGGCAACAACACCAAACTCCTC
>MDSV01140553.1_pt1 | contig 12004 bp, 13 predicted proteins | sample 810851 | NCBI WGS metagenome assembly MDSV01 (sample SAMN05326640, study PRJNA326480) | marine metagenome | isolation source: seawater | place: Atlantic Ocean: North East | collected 2012 | reverse complement strand
TAGATAAAATAAAACAATTTGTCTATCCTTTGAAGTCTTGTGATAACTTATGAAGCGCTGGCGGAGGTGCATATAACGGTTATATGAATGAAGAGTTTACAAAACATTACAATAATGTTTATATACCACCTGCTGTTGGTGATGAAGGACAAGCATTAGGTACATATCAACATGCTGATTACATATTAAATAAAAACATACACAAAACAAATACATTTGCTGGCCAAGAATATGAATATACTGGTGATGAGAAAGTGAACTATAAAGATATAGCACAATCTATAGCAGATGGCAAGATAGTAGGTTGGTTTCAAGGTAAATCAGAAAGTGGTAATCGTGCTTTAGGTAATAGAAGTATATTAGCAGACCCTAGAAATCCAAATATAAAAGATATAATTAATAACAATATAAAAAAGAGAGAAGACTTTAGACCATTTGCACCAGCAGTATTAGAAGAACACTACAAAGAATATTTTGATACTAATTCTCCTAGTCCTTACATGTCAAGAATATGTCAAGTGAAAACAGATAAAGTACCAGGCATTACACATATTGATAATACAGCTAGAATACAAACGGTCAATAAACACTTTAACGAAAAATTTTATAATATAATAAATGAGTTTTACAAGATAACTGGTATACCAATGTTATTGAATACTAGTTTTAATTGTCAAGAGCCTATAGTTGAAACACCAAAACATGCATTGAGAACATTTAAAAGAACAGGCCTAGATATATTAGTTATTAATGATTATGTGGTAAGAAAATGAATGTATTTGATAATATAAAAAAAAGAAAACATGTTTTAAAGTATGATTTATCTGTAGATATACCTAGAGTTGTTATTGAACAAATACTATCACAGGCATGGGCGGTCACACCATCTAAACAAAATGTTATGCCATATAGAATAAGTGTATTAGGACCTGATAAACAAAAAGAAAAAGATATAGTTTATAAAAATGTGGTAAAAAATCATTTTAGAATGGAAGATGAAGCACTAGAAGAAGGTAAGTTAAATAGTAAAACATATATTAAAAAAGTAAATCCTTATTATCATCATATAAAAGAAAACTCTTATACACTAATATTCAGTTGTAGATTACATAAAGAAGTAAATAAGTATTATAAAAAAGAAATAGAAATAGGCCATTTTATGGAACAATGTGATGAGGAAAGAGTTAGTAAAGGTAAAGATATAGACGCTGTAGCACTAGAGACAGGACTATTTGTAAATAACTTAACACACTTCGCTTGTGAAAAAGATATTGATGTTTCTTATACTATTTGTTTTACAAGAGATATGGAAGATTGGAAAGAATTATCATTTATAGAATATAGACCATTAGTATTGGTGTCTATGGGTAAAGCATGGGAGTATAGAGGTTATGTTGAAGGTGATACAAAAACAGATTTTAATGAGATAGTAAAATGGATTTAAAATTAATACAAAATATAATGGAAGAAGTAAGAGAGAATAAAGACTTACTTGATTCATTTAGCCCTAATCAATTCAAATCAAAAATGAATTTAATTAATCATATTAATAGTTTAAATATTCTAACAGAAAATTCTCAAATAGTTATATTTGGTAGTTGGTATGGCAGTATATTGATACCTGCATTTTATAATAAAGTTAAAAAAATTACATGTATTGATATGGACGCCAAGGTTATCAGTAAAGCAAAATATAAAATATTTAAAGATTATGATGTTGACTTTATAACAGGTGATGTATTTGAATTTAGAAATGTATATAAAAATGCTAACTTGTTTATCAATACTAGTTGCGAACATATGAAACCAATGAGAGAATGGGGACCTGCACCACAATATAAAAACCCATGGTGGGATAGAGTATCGCCAGCCTATTTTGCCTTTCAGTCTAACGCTATGTTTGATATACCAACACATACTAATTGCGTTAAGAATATAGAAGAATTTAAAAAACAATTGCCTGATAAAGCAGAGGTATTAATAGAAGATGAAATACCAGATGAAAGAGGTACTAGATTTACATTGGTAGGTAAGATATGAAAAGATTAATTTATAGTTTATATGTTGATATACCTGCGAAAGAACACTATGGTGATTCTAAAATAGTATATGATACTACAGATAAGGCTATGGTTACCGTTAATGCATTTAAATTACATTATGATAAATTATTACAATCTAAAAAAGATTATGCTAATAATATTGGTGCTGACTTTAAGATGTTTGAAAACGATAACCAATATCAGACATTTGAAAGAAACTTTAAGAAAGACTTTCCTATGTTTACAGGTTACGAAATAATAAACTTTTATAAGATACATTTATTATATGAATTAGCTAAATGGTATGATGAGATTTTATATCTAGATTTTGACGCTGTTCCTTTAACAAACGAATCATTCTTTGACAAATGGGATTTATCAAAAGGTATATGTGTTTACAATAATAATCGCCATGTTGATAAAGATATTAATAGAGAACAAAGTATAAGAAGTCCATCAGCAAAGTATTTCAATTGTTATGCAATGTTATTAGAAGGTGGTCATGATCCTAAAAATGATGTTATTAATACAGGTATCATAGGTGCTAAAAAAGAAGACATATACAAGTTAGATTTCTTTGGTGGTTTTACAGATACAATAGACTTAATGACTAAACTTAAACAAGGTAATAATTTAAATATGTTTCCTGAAAAGGTTATTAATATGTTTAGATATGATAACGAAACAATCTTTTCATATAAAACAAAAGTAAATGAAATTAATTTACAATGGTTAGATGACCAATGGCATTACTTTTTAGATAATCAAAAATTTATACCTGAAGAAACAAAGATAGTACATGCTATTAGTAAAGACTTTGATTTAGTATGGAGAAGATATGCTTAAAGTTTGTACTATTTACTTTGATGGTTTATATACACCTGATTATGTATCAAAGTTTTATAACGGTCTAAAGAAACATAGTAGTGTACCTTTTCAATCTGTATGTATTAGTGATACAGATGTTGAAGCTGATGTTGTATTACCTTATAATCATAATAGTAATATTAAAAAACATTGGCATAAATTAAAATTTTTCAGTCCATTATTTGCAAATCAGAAACCAGGTGATGATATAATAATAATGGATATTGACCAATCAATAGTAAACAATGTAGATGACCTATTAAACTATCCTGTAAAAGACGGTGATCTATTAACTTATGACGCATGGTGGGATAATAAGTTAAAGATAAATGGTGGTTTTTACAAGTTTAAATCTGGCACATGTAGTTATGTATGGGACGATTTTGCCTTAAATCCAGAGTTTTGGCAATTACATTATTATGAAACAGGAGTGGTACATAAGAAATACTATGGTGAACAAAATTATGTAAAAGAGAGAGCAAGGAGTATTAAAACAATACCAGGAGAGTGGTTGTTTAAACAAACAAAAGACTTTAAAAAAAATCTAGAATTGCAAAAGTTATATTGTAAGAAGTTTAATACGGACTATGCAATTATGGGAGATGTTAATAAATATATTAAAGTAATACATCATTTAGGAATAGGCAATGGACTTTGAAGATCAAATAAAAAACATGTTCTACGATTGGGATAGTGAAAGGAAAATACTATCTAAAATACAGAAATGTCAAAGAAACTGGGACCATAGTAAAAAACTACCAGGCGTATTTTATGAAATGGTTGATGAGTTATTGTACATAGCACAAAACTCTCCTTCAAAACAACATGAAGGTTATTATGATGTTTACTATTCTACAAATAGAGATACTATAGAAGAAATGTCCAAGTACACATGGGGTTATACACATAGAAGAAATCCACCAGCTACTTGGAGAAATTCACAAACAAATGCTAGTGCTTATATTTTATGGGTTGCAAAAGAACCTAATAGTCAATTAAATTGCAATGCTGATGGTACTTTAAAATCTAATACAGATAAAAATAGATGGCAAAATGCGTATTGTAGTATTGGTATATCCATAGGTCTTACAATGAGAGCAGCCGCAAAAATGGGATTTGATACTGGTTGCAATAAGAGTCATAACGATTTAAATGGTGATGATTATTGGCCTAAAAAATTAGGAATATTAGATGACATAAAAGCAGGCACAAAAGAAATATGTTATGGTTTAGGAATAGGTTATGGTAAAAAAGATAAAGAGCGTTGGGAATCAGACGAAAGAGAATTGATGATTGGTGCCGGTAATGGTAGTAAGATTACAACAACAGGTCAAGAAACACATCCTAGAACTGGTAAAAAAATGAGAAAAGCAAAGATTGTTAATTTAGATGAATTAGGTGGTCAAAAGGTTCAAGACCCTTATGGACATTGGCATGATATTCCTAACAAAGCAGATTTTAAAATTAATTCATTTAGAAATAGAGATATAAAGATAGTAAAGATCAATGATAAGTAAAGTTTGGACAAGATATTATTCTATAAACGATTGGTATAAAGTATATAAAGAATACCAAAAGTTTGAAAGAAGAGTTGTAAAGGTTACACACATATATGATTATGACGAAAAATCATTTACTATGGAAGGTATTAGAGGTGAAAATTTAAAAGATGTTATACTAGAAAACAGGATATCTTTTCATCAAAAACAAAACATACTAGAACAAATAACACATATCTTTAGTAATATGTTTAAATTTAAATCTAGAGAATGTGATCTATTCTGGCATGATGATTTACAATTAAAAAACTTTATATACACATATGATAATGATGTTAAATTAATTGATCCTGATTCCTTTATACCTATTAAATTTGACAATAATAGCCATTATGAGTTTGAGATAGGTAAGTTTACAAACACTATAAACAATTTACATATGAGTTTATTAAAGTGAGAATAATTTGTTGTAGATTCGGTGATAAGTTTACTCAATGGCATGTAGATAACTTAAAACATATGATAGACAATTACTCTGGTCTAAAGTATGATAGTTTTGAAGTCATAGAAAAAGACTTATACGGCAATTGGTTTAATAAACTTCAAATGTATGATAGGTTTAGAGACGGCGAAAACTTATACTTTGATTTAGATATGGTAATATTTGATAAACTACCTGATTTAATTAGAAAAGAATTTACATTACTAGATGATACATGGTGGAGAGACAAAGCACATACACCATTAAACTCTTCTATTGTTTCATGGACAGGAGATAAATCTTGGATATGGGATAAGTTTAAATACAATGATGAAGAGTATTTAAAGATATTTAATAAAGGTAGTGATGAATTTTATTATAAATGTGTAAACTACGAAACATACGATAAAGTATGTCCTTCAATAAAAGATTATATGTATGAAAAACCAAAAGACTTTAGTATTTGTACACTAGGTCAAATGCACCACCTTCAAGAAAAAGGGTGGTCTGGTTGGTGGTCAGATTATTTTATTTCCCACAAATAAGTTTTAAAGCATTCATCATTGTTTCAGATTTAGATGTACTCTTTCTGATTGCTGATTTAGCTTCTTCATCTTTAGATTCACTAATAGCATTTACTTCAAATAATGCCAATTTTAAAGCAAACAAATGATCTTCGTTTGTATCTTCATTTATAATAGCATTTATTACTGAAGGAAAATGTTTAGGATCAACTTTTTGTTCATCTAATATTAAACCATCTTTTTTGGCAATTCGCATTACTTGTTCATCAAAAAGTTTTTTCTCTTCTTTCTTTTTGTTAAATGTTCTTTCATGTAAATCGTCTACCGACATTACACTTTTTAATGCTTCTAATGATTCACCACCACTAGGATATTTGCCATCTTCACCTGGTTTTTCAAAAGGTATTACCGTAGCGTAAACTGATTTACCATCCGGAGATGTAGTTTGCACTTCAATATTTTCTCTTTCGTTATCAATAAAGTATGCGTCTATAAAATGATCTTTTAAATATTCTTTAGTTAACATTTCTATTCCTCTGTATATATTTATACAAGTCGGCTTTCGCTTTCCAACCATGATTATTTAGTATGGTGGTGTCAGCCGTATTGTTTAATCTTTCTGTTTCATTTCCTATATTTTTTACATAGTCTAATTTAAAATAATCTACAATATCTATTAGTTTATGGCCTTTACCTGTACCAACATCTAATACACCTCTCAAATTTATATGCATTACAGATTCAATAGCACTTACAACATCATCTACATGTATAAAATCTCTAATATGATTTACATTTACATAACTAACAGCATTGTTAAGTATCAATGGTATAAACATAGTATTTCTAGCGCCTGGTCCATATACGGTGGTAAATCTTAAACCTAGACAATTAAAATGTTCTAATTGTTCCATACCATACTTACTCATTGCATATGGATTTTTCCATGGTTCATGTGCTGTTGATGAACTTGCATATATTATTCGTGTATTTTTATAATGTTCAAATAGTCTTTGTGTACCTATAACATTGGTCTTCCAATATTCTGTAGGTCTAGTTAAACTATCTCTAACACCTGATAAACCTGCTAAATGAATTACTAAATCTATATCTTTGGGAAACTCTGAATACATAATATCATGGCCATTTTTGATATCAAAACCAATGACATTGTGTTCTTCTTTAAGTTGATAAAAAAGATGAGAGCCTATGAAGCCATCGCTTCCTGTTAATAATATATTCATAATGTATAACTTATTAAGATTTATTTATTCTTAAAAAATATGTATTAATCGTTGTTGCTGTTCCGTTTGGAAATTCTTGAGCTCTGTAATCATCTGTATTTACAAATCTTTGTTGATAATCACCAGTACCATTTAATCTTGTATCTGCCATACCTGTACCTCTAACATTTCCGCCACCTGCATTTGTATTAAATCTTATAGAAAATCCATCTGCTGAAGAAGCTGCTGTATTTCTAATCCAACCTGAAACTAATGATTCAAAAGTTGCCTCTGGATAAGTTTGTAAATCATTGCTACCATCTATGAAAAGAGGTAATGTATATGAATTATCATTGCCATTAATTCTTTGTAAGAAAAAACTATTTCTTGTAATAGGTTGATCTAAAGTTTCTTGTATTTCTCCTGCTGTGTATTGAGAAGTGTCTGCCTCTGTATTTGTAAAAACTGGTGTACTTGATCCACTAACCTCTGTGGAACCTGATACGGAAGATAATGAAGATATATGATATGTTCCTGCCTGTTGAGTTGTTGTAGTACCAGCTATCATTAAATCAATTGCTGGATGTAAAAAAGTATCTTTCATATCTTGTAAATTCATTGCTCTTACTGCACCAGCACTTGTATAATATGCTGGAAAAGTTTTACCTGTATCAGCTGTAGGAGTTACCGATACGGTTGTTTGACCTATTTGTTCATGAGTAATTGAAACTACACTTGGCTCTGCTGTTGTAGCCTCGCTAGGAAAAGAAGTTGTACTTGTTGACATAGCACCTGCTTGTAATCTTGTATCTACCATACCTGTTAATTTACCACCTGATCCACCTACATCTAAAACTACACTAGGCGATAATGAATATTGATAGATTATTTGGTCAACTATTTCGTTGACTTGCGTTGTTGTCATCTCTTGAAGATGACCAGCGTTATAGTATAAAGGTGATCTTATTGCCATAATATATTCTCATTTTTACGAACCAGCGCCATACAATGTTTTCAATACTGCACCAGTTGAATCTTTTATTTGCAAGGTTACTACTGATTTAAGTTGATCTTGTCCAATTACATCCGTTGAAACGGTAGAAACTAAAGTACCTGTTTCGTCTGGTATAGTTATTAAGTTTGTACCTGAAGGATCTGCTACGGTTAAAGTTGTTGTATTTGCGTCAGCTGTATCGCCCTCAAATACAATACCATGAGTTTGATTCATAAACAAGTTGGCGTCAACAATTAATAAATTATTTCCAAAAGTACCAGAACCACCTGTTTGATTTGATTCTATTCTAGGAAAACCACCTTGTTCAAAAAATTGTCCTAAACCTGTATTTGTAAAGAAACTAGTAGCATTCAATCTACTATCAAAATTAATCTCGGAAGAATCTGTAGAACTAATAATATTTCCACTAATTTGAATAGTACCTAATGTTGATGTACCGCCATTTGCTGTAATTCCGGCAGTTGTTGTAAGAGAGTTAACATTTAAATCTGGTGCTAACCCGATTGTTAATGTATCAGAAGCTGATACAATTGCTGTTGTTTCACCTGAAGTACCAAATACTTTTAATCTTTGACCTGCACCAATCAACTGCTGTGATGATGTTTCGTCTTCTATAAAAAAACCTTCATTGGCACCAACAATTGATACCAATTCATTCATAGCACCAATAATACTTGTTGCACTTATAGATGAATCAAGTGTACCAATATCGCCAAAGTCCTGTGAAGACAAGGCATTAAATTGTACTCTAAACTCTTCTAAAGTATTTGTCTGTAATATTGTTCTAGCTGCCATTTACTAATTTTCCTATTAAACCTTTTATTTCTCTTAATTCTGATTTAAGATTATTTATCTCTTTACATGCATTTCTTATTTGGTCACTTTGTTCATTTCTTGCTCTATGTCTTGTCATATAAATTTCGTATTCAGTTGTATTTGTATTTACAATTGCCTTTGAGTTTATATCTCTTACTAAACTTTCATGTCCTTCGACTTTCATAAAACCAACTTTAGACATTATAGAGCTAACGCTATACCTCTCATATCCTTAACTCTTGGTGGATATGCTGATATCGTTCCTTTCATTACTATTTTAATTTGAAACGCCGTAAAATCTGCCATACCTTTTTTACTATATTGATATTCGTTAAATGTTTCATCATCTTCAGCAGGCGTTTGTGCTAAATCTTCCGATCCATCTGAATTAAAAGGTTCCCAATTTAAATCGTTTATATCTCTAACTTCAGCTGATGATGTTGTTCTAAAGTAAACTTCTAATTCTGAACTTGATCTTACATTAGCACTTAATCTTATATCAAGAGCTGTTGAAGGATTTTTAAGTACAATTGGTTTAGTAATATACTTAGCCGCTGAAGAACCTGAACTATTTGCCGTTTCTGCAACAAAGTCAGGAGTATTTCCTGTTGTAGGACTATTTAATCTGTTTTTAACTACTATAGCACTTGTTCTTTGTAAGTCAATAGCAGGAGATAATTTTGAGTTTGTAGTTTGCATAGTAATATGTACTAATAATGATTTATTACCATTCATCTCATTTGTTTCATTTATTGGACTAGAAACCATTTTTGGTTCTGTAAAGTAAATATTATCATTTAATACTACAGGCAATTCACTTGATTTAGATGTTAAACTAAACTCTGATTCGCCACCATGAATTGATTTACCAGTTGTTGTTTGAATTGCTGTTGATATAGATGATCCTGGTACTTCTAAAGTTTGTACATTCAAGTTTAATAGATCATAAGGTCTATTTTGTGTTGCCGAAACTCCTGCACCACCAACATCACCAGTTGCCGTAGCAGTAGATGACATTGTTATATCATAAGTATCTAATGTTATATTTGAAATTGCTGTATGTGTAGCATTTAATTCTGTATGTGGTATTCCGTTATATGTATCGTTTGCCACGCCAGCGATGGTAACATTATTACTTGTACCATGCATACCGTGATTAGGATGGAATACTCTAACAACATTTGAAGTATTTGATGTTCTAAATGGATTAGTTTTTAATGATCTTGTTCCTAATGAGTCATTTGAAAGTGTAATTGTTCCTGGATTTGTACTATACTCAGCTCTTCTAATTGTAAATTTCAAATCTTCATTTGGCTCGGAAGTCCAAGTTGATCCGTTTTGAGATTTAAATAATACACCTGCATAAGGTTGCTGTGATATTGTTCTATCTGAATTTAATTGTGTTTCACCTAATCTAGCTGCATATACATTATAAGATGTACAATTTGATAATAGTACAAAACAATATTCTGTATTTTCTTGTAAATAAACTGGACTATCAAAACTAAATTTAGTTGCTGCTGTTCCGTCATTTGAAATATTAACTGAACTAGGATTTAAAGTTACCTCTGAAAAAGGTAAGATTGTTTTTCCTGGATAACCATTTACAACTTCTCTTATTTGAATTGTTACCGGTATCGCACCATCTTTTGAACTAAAGAATATATCTGTTGAAGTTAAGAATACACCACCTTCATCATCAATTAAGAAAGTTTGTGCTAATGGGTCAACCCAACCAACCGTTCTTGTAGAATTTCTTGTAGATGTTCTATTAATATTTCTAGTATCATTTGTACTTTCTCTAACAATTCTAGGCTCTCTAGTTGAAAGAATTGTATTTTGTACCGTTTCTAAAATACCTCTTGCTGTGTAATCTTCTTCAGCAGCTGTTTCAACATCTGAACTTCTATCATTCTGTGCTGAACTTGTTAATCTGAAAACTCTTGTACCTGTTCGCCATCTTGGATTTGCACTATTAGTTGGATCAGGAATTGCAAAAGAACCTGATACTGCACCACTTGAATCGGTTACAACATTACCACCTAAAGCACCACCATCTGGGGTTACATATGCTGATACATCTATGTTATCAAAATAAGGATAAACTCTTGTATTTGGTTTCATTCTTGTAGCACTAAACTCTACACTTCTTGATCTAACAAAAGGTACAAAGGCTACTGATACAATTCTGTCACCAATACTATTTCGTACCGTTTGAGGTACTATTCTTTGTCTTACACCTGTTCTAGATTGTCTGACAGCTGTTGATGTTTCTATTTCTGTTCTTCTAAAAACTCTTCTACCACTTCTTTGGTTACCTGAAATATCTCTACTACCCACATCTCTAGGTGTTCCTGTCCATTGGTCTTGCCATTCATTCCAGACCGTACCAATTTCAATTCCATTTAAAGCTGCATTTCCTAAATTTGAAGCAAGTGTATCAAAAGCACCTGTGTTATTGATAACTAATTCTGGTGCTCTTTCTGTTTCTTTCCATTCATCACCTGGAGGTGTTAATGCAATTGTACCTGACCAAGTAATAACATCAAAAGGGTTAACATTTAAAGTTTTACTTGCGAAAGATTGAGTAATTAAATCTGTTTCTGTAAATGGTAAAGTTAATAGATCACCTGTTTTAGTGTAATTTGCATTTGTTCTATCTGTAGATAATATTGCTGTACCATCTTCATCTGATTCTATTAATTTAACAGAGTCCTCATGATATAATGGTCTTAATTCACCAGCAGCCATATCCATAGATATTTTATAATCTATATTACCTGTATCACCAATTTGGTGACCTGTGAAATTATCTACAACAAAACCATTTTTAAATCTATCGAAACCTTGACTATCTTGTATTTGTAAATTCTGTGCTTGTGTTTCTAATAAAGACAATTGAGTGTAGTATTCTAAATTTTCTATTCTACCTTCTAGTCTTCCAATATCTCTCATAGTATATCTTCTATTATCTACTTTTTTAATAGAGATATCTTCCGTTGATAATGTGTATGCTGGTAATTCTATTGTGTATAAATGCATAGCACCATCAATTGTTTTAGGAACTTGTGGTGTTAAACCACTTGCACCTTTAGAAACTTTAAAGTTACCTTCTTGATCTAAAAATATCTTATCTATTCTTTTTAAATAAAATTCAAAATCAGAGGTAACATCTGTATTAAATTTAACTATATCTGCTGTTGAAGCACCTGCACCATCATATGATCTTTCTGTCAATGTTGAAGCGTCATCAACTCTTGGTCTAAAGTCTAATGAATCTCTTAACTGATAAGTTTTACCAGTTGTATCGGAAGTATAACTAGGTATATTTTCATATGAAATTGTACCAGTATAACTATCTACATCAAAATAATCACCTGAACCATGTGAGAAGAAATCAAAAGTAACCAATAATCTACCTGTAGGATTTAATTGACCTGGTTTTAATTTTAATCTACCTATATCATAGAAGTTATCTCTTTGACCATTATCTAAATCAAATCTATCTGTAATATCTGTATCACTTGCTAATGCGTC
>MDSV01074823.1_pt1 | contig 12004 bp, 9 predicted proteins | sample 810851 | NCBI WGS metagenome assembly MDSV01 (sample SAMN05326640, study PRJNA326480) | marine metagenome | isolation source: seawater | place: Atlantic Ocean: North East | collected 2012 | reverse complement strand
GAATCTCATTTTTTTAAAATCCCAGCGGTAAATGTAGGTTCTAGACAGCTAAATAGACATCAAACTAGCAATATATTTAATACAAGTTTCGACAAAGTAAAAATTATTAAATGTATAAAAAATATATTCAATAATAAAATAAAATTCTATGAGAGAGACTCTTTCTATTTTAAGAAAAAAGGAGTAGAAAAAACATATAACATCATTAAGAATATTGATTTTAAAAATTCAGATATTTTTAAACAAAAACTTAAATTAATCTAATGAAAATATTAATTACAGGTGCAGATGGATATTTAGGATGGCCTTTAATGATCTCTATGGTTTTAGAAAAATATTTTAAAAACAGTGAGATAATTGGAGTTGATAATTTACTAAGAAGAAAACTTGTTAAAAAAGTGAAATCTGAAAGTGCAATACCAATTTCATCTTTTTCAGAAAGAAATTTTTTTTTAAAAAAAATTAATGATAAAAATAAATTATTAAATATTGATTTAACTAATTTTAAAAAAATAGATAATTTAATTTCAAAATATAAATTCGATTTTATTATTAATTTAGCTGCTCAACCTTCGGCACCTTTCTCATTTGAAGATCAAGCAAAATGTAGTTTCACACAAAATAACAATAATCAAATTTTAAGAAATTTGATCTGGTCAATAAGAAAAAACAAACTCGAAAAAAAGACTCATTTAATTCATTCTACAACAACTGGTGTCTATGGTGCTCCAAAAATTAAGATACCAGAAGGTTTTTTAAAGTTTAAAGGAGAAAGCTACCCCTTTGGTTTTATGGCTGGTAGTTGGTATCATATGAGTAAATGCAATGATATTAATAACATCTATTTAGCTAAAAAAACATTTGGAATTAATATCAGCGATTTTAGAACAGCTATAGTTTATGGACTTAATTATGACTTATATGATAAGAAAAACTCTAAACTATTCAATACTAGGTTTGATTATGACTATTATTTTGGTGTCGTTTTAAATAGGTTTTTAGCAATGGCTTTGACTAATAAGACTCTTACTATTTATGGCAAAGGACAACAAAAAAAACCATTTATACCACTTAATGATTGCATAAAATCTTTTATTAATTTTGTTAAAATTGGAAAAGTTGTTAATTCAAGTGTATTTAACCAATATTCCCATATGTTTGGAATTAAAACTTTGGCAAACACAATAGCTAGCTCAAATTTTATTACAAAAATAAAAATTAAGAATATTAAAAATCCAAGAATTGAAAATGAAAGTCATAATATGCGAATGCATAATGAAAATTTCTTAAAAATTTTAAAGTCAAAACCTGAGTCATTAAAAAAAACTATTGATCAAACAATTGAAATATTAAAAGATAATAACTACAAATTTAAATCTTTCTTTAAATGAAAATCAAAGTTGCAAGAACCTCAACAGGTATAGAAGAGTATAAAAAGATAAAAAATATAATTCTATCAGGTAAATTTGTTTCAGGAAAAAATGTTTTAAAATTTGAGCAAAATTTTTCAAAGTATTTAGGTCTCAAATATGGTGTAGCATTTAATAGTGGAACAGCCGCTTTACACTCTGCATTGAACGCTCTTGGTTTAAAAAAACATGATGAAGTAATTGTGCCTTCTATCTCCTTTATGAGTTCTGCTACATCTATTTTACAACAAAATTGTTCCCCAATATTTTGTGATGTGGACCTTGATACATATTGTATCGATGTCGAAGATTTAAAAAGAAGAATTACAAAAAAAACTAAAGCCATAATTGTGGTTCACTTTGCTGGAAACGCATGTGATATGAAAGAGATTTTAAAAATTGCAAGAAAAAATAAACTTTTTATTATTGAAGATTGTGCACAGGCACATGGAACAACTTATAAAAATAAAAAAGTTGGAGCATTCGGTGATATAGCATGTTTTTCATTTTATGCTACAAAACATATGACAACAGGTGAGGGTGGTATTCTCTGTACTAATAATAAAACAATTTCTGCAATTTCAAAATCATTCAGAAACCATGGAATGGTTGATAGGGATACTCATGAAACTTTAGGATACAATTATAGAATGAATGAGATATCTGCGGTAATTGGATTAGAGCAACTTAAAAAATTAGATAAAATTAATAGTAAAAGAATAAAAAATTCTAAGTACTTACTAAACAAACTAAAAAAGATTGATTGCAAATGGTTTGAAGCCCAAGATTTTAATTCAAATATTAAACATACATATTTTTGGTGCCCCTTAAAAATAATAGACAAAAAAGTAAATTTAGAAAAAGTAAAAAAAAAATTACTACAAAAGGGTATAGAAATAAGATCAAGGTATAAATCACCATTATATAAACAAGCAGTAATACAAAATCTAGAAATACAGTCTTCACAAGATTACAAAAAATTAAATCTTCCAAATGCTGAAAAACTGGCTGGAAACATATTTGGTCTTCCTAATCACCATGATTTAAAAAAAAAGGAATTAGATTATATTGTTGAGTCAATAAAAAATATAAATGTTTAAAACTGAGATCATAGCTGAAGCTGGCTTAAATCATAATGGAAAAGTTAAGAATGCTCTAAAGCTGATCGATATAGCCAAAAAAGCAAATATAAACTTAGTAAAATTTCAGTTATTTAGAACAAGTAATTTTATAAATAATAAAATTATTTACAAAAAAATTAATTTTTCAAAAGTTTATAAAAGATTTTTATCTTTAGAGTTTAATGAAACTCAATGGAGAAAAATAATAAATTATGCAAAAAAAAAGAAAATCCGAGTTTTTTTCTCTATTTTTGACACAGAATGTATAGAAATATTGAAAAGATTAAAATCGAAAATCGTAAAAATTCCCTCTGGAGAAATTACCAATATCAAACTACTTAAAGAAATTAATAAAACTAGAATTAGAGTTATTTTATCTACAGGAATGTCAAACATTAAAGAGATAAAAGTTGCATTAAAAGTTCTTAGAAATTGCGAAGTAGAAATACTTCATTGTGTTTCAGAATATCCAACTAAGCAAGTTAATTTATCAACTTTAAAATTTCTTAAAAAAATCTTTAAAAGGAAAATTGGTTTTTCTGATCATACTACTAGCACCACTATTCCTGCATTAGCAGTAACCTTAGGTTGTCATATTATAGAAAAACATTTTACTTATTATAAAAATCAATCTTTAGGTGATCACAGATTATCGTTAAATCCAAAAGAGCTAAAGGTAATGGTAAATAAAATAAGACTAGCAGAAAAGTCATTGGGCACTGAAACTAAAATTATATCTAAAAAAGAATTTAAATTGCAAAAAATTGCTAGGAAGGGAATTTATTTTAGAAAAAATTTAAACAAAGGAGATAAAGTTACAGAAAAAGACTTAATTTTTCTCAGACCAGATTTAGGAATTTCCGCAAATAACTTGAATAAAATTTTAAATAAAAAATGTAAAAAAAAAATATCTAAATTTAAACCTCTTAATTTGAAAGATTTTATTTAATGAAGGAAAAAAAGAAAATTAAAAAAGTTTTAGTATTAGGCTTAAATAATGTTGGAAAAAAAATTGTAAAAATTCTTCGTAATGATAGGATTAAACTTGCAGTAGTAAATAAAAAAATTAGCTTTAAATCAGTAAAAAAGATAAATCCTGACCTCATACTTTCTCTCGGATATAGATTTATTATTCCAAAAGATATTTTTAACTTTCCTGCTCTCGGATCTTTTAATATCCACAAATCTTTGTTACCAATAAACAAAGGGGCAAACCCAGTCTTTTGGACTATTTTAAAAAATACAAAAGCAGGAATTTCAATACATAAAATTACAAACAAAGTTGATGATGGTCCAATAGTTATGCAGAAAAAAGTTGGTTATGACCTATCATATAACGCTCGAATGCTTTATGAAAAACTCGAAAATGAACAAGTTTTACTTTTTTTAAGGTTTTGGAAATTGGTTCGGAAATCAAAACTCAAATTTAAAAATTCTGTCAAAAAAAAATCCTCTTATTACAGAAAAGAAGATTTTTTAAATATTTTAAAAAAAGAAACTAATAGACAGAATATGTTAAGAGTAATAAATTTTTTACGTGCTAGTACTTTTCCGCCTTTTGAAAATATAAGATTTAAATTTGGAAAAGATATTTATAATATTGAAATTAATATAAAGAAAATATCTAAATCAAATAATATAAAATATGGTTTATTAAAATCTTATCTATGAAAAACGATCTTAAAAAAATCTGTGTTTTTGAAAAAACACCAATTCAAAATGTTTTATTAAAAATTGAAAAAAATGGAAAAAATGGTGTTTTTGTAACAAATAAAAAAGATAAATTAATTGGTATTATTATGGACTCAGATATCAGGAAATCGATTCTTAATAAAAAATTTTCAAAAATAAAATTTGCTAAAGATTTAATGAAAAAAAATTACTTCTCAATAAATTATAATTTATTAAGTAATGCTCACAAACTGCTTTTAAAAAGTTCAAAAATATTAATTCCAGTTATTAAAAACGGTAAACTTTATGATTTTTCACATATAAATGAGGTAAATTTAGATTTTAAGAAGGATCAAAAAAAAATTCTTATAATTGGGGGTTTTGGTTTTATAGGATCAATTTTAACCATTGAGCTTTTAAAACTTGGATATGAAATAAATATTCTTGACAAAAATCTATACGGAAATCCTATCAAAAATCTCAAATTAAATAAAAAGATTAAATTTTTCATTGGAAGTTGTGACTCAAAAGTTCTATTGAAAAAAAGCATTGAAGGTTGTTCCCAGGTAATACATTTAGGAGAAATTGTTGGTGATCCAGCTGTAGCTCATAATGAAAAATTATCGATACAAAATAATTATGAAGCTACTAACACTGTTATTAATGAATGTATTAAAAATAATATCCAAAAATTTATATTTGCTTCAAGTTGTAGTGTTTATGGTTTCTCAGAAAAAATTTGTAATGAAAAATCAAAACTTAATCCAGTATCTTTGTACGCAAAGTGTAAAGTAGCATGTGAACAGCAGATTCTTTCACATAATTCTAAAACTTTTTCACCTACAATCTTAAGACTATCTACAGTTTATGGAGACTCATTTAGAAGAAGGTTTGATCTAGTGGTTAATAGATTTGTGGCATTTGCTCTCAAAAAAAAATCTATAAAAGTATTTGGAAAATTAAATTGGCGACCTTTAGTTTCAGTTAATGATGTGGTTAAAGCAATCATATTGGTTCTAGTTGAAAGAGATAAAAAAAAATTACACAGAAAAATTTATAATTTAGGAAGCAATTCTGAAAATTATACAATCGGACAAATAGCAAAAATTATAAGCAAACATACAAATTGTAAATTAGAACTTAAAAATCAAATTGAGGACAGAAGGAGCTATAAAGTCAGTTTTAGTAAAATAAAAAAAAACTTAGGTTTCACAGTCAAAGATAAATTAGAGATAAGCATAAAAAAAATGATAAAAAAATATAAAAAGATTAAAATAAACTTGTCAAATCCTAATTACTTCAATGACAAAAAAATAAAAATATTATTTAAAAACGTTAAAAAATATTAAATAATATTTGATTTCAAAATTAATCTAGCTAACACTAAATCATTTAAGTCGTCAATATCTGTAGCTTTGAACTTATTTTGTAAGATTATTCCATAAATTGGTTTTGGAATTAAATTTTTTTGTTTCAACATTGCTTTTAATTTGAAAGAAAATAAATTACCATGAACATAATAATTTTTTTTTTGTTGTCTCAACGGTTTTGATATTCTCTGCTTATAATGTAAATAATTTACCTTTTTAGAGGTATTTAGTGAAGCCAAATTGACAGGATTATATTTATGACTCACCTCTATATATGAATTTACTGAACTAATATTATTTTTTTTTCTGTAACAATTAATAAGTTCGTTTATATCTTCTTTAAAAATAAACGGGGATGTGGGTTGTAATAATATTAAAATTTCTGGGAAATCTATTTTATTTTTTTTCAAATATTCAACAAAATGATATACAGTTTCAATAACTTTTGAATTTGCTCCTGATATTTTTTTTGGTCTTTTTATTCCAATCACGCCCATTTTATTACAAATGTTCAATATTTTCTTGTTATCAGTACTGCAAAAAGTTTTGTCAATCATATTACTTTTTTTTGCTACTGTAATAGAGTTTTCAATAAGACTTTTATTTCCAATTCTTTTTAAATTTTTATTTTTAATAGATTTAGATCCTTTCCTTGCTGGAATTAAAGCATAAATTAACTTATTTTTTTTCATATAAATTTATAAATCTTAAAATATTTTCAATTATATTTTCACTTTTATTAATTGTTAAAAATAACAATGGTTTAAATTATTTAATCAAATTTTCATCTTTAATAAGCTGCCCTTTTTCAAGCCTAAATATAACATCACAATTCCTCAGAGTGTTCAATCGATGTGATATTTGGATAATTGTAATATTTTTGTTAAGATTATTTATGGCCTCCATTACTGTTTTTTCTGTCTGATTATCCAAAGCACTAGTTGCTTCATCTAAAATAATTACTTCTGGATTAAGATACAATGCTCTTGCCAGTCCAATACGTTGACGCTGTCCACCTGATAATCTAATCCCCCGATCACCTATAGTAGTTTGGTATTGTTTAGGTAATTCGTTAACAACAAAGTTGTGTATATTTGCAATTTTTGCAGATTTTTGAACAGCTGCGTGATCAATTTCTTTGGGTTCTACACAAAAAGCAATATTTGCTGCAACTGTATCATCTGAAAGATAAATTTGTTGAGGAACATAACCGATTAAGCTTTGCCAAGATCTTACATTATAGTTTGTTATAACTGTTCCATCGACCTCTAAAGTACCTTTTTGAGCTTTTAATAATCCTAAAATAAGATCAACGATTGTAGTTTTACCACTACCAGTTACACCTACTAGACCTATTTTTGATTTTATTGGAATATTTAAGCTTATATTATTTAAAGCTGTTCTCGAAGAGTCGGGATAACTATAATAAACATTATTTAAAGTAATATTTTTTTTAAATATCAAAGTCTGTTGATTTGGAATATTGTCAAGTGTTTTTATATTTTTTAAATCATTTGTTAACTTATTTAATGAAGGACTAACGAAGGTAAGTGAAGTGAATGATATATAACATTGTTGCAAAGCAGGTAACAAACGATAGCCTGCAAAAACGTATAAACTAATAAAGGGTAAAGCAGTATCCAAACCACCTGTTTGGGACATTATATAAAGTATTATTAATAGAATGCCTCCAAAAGCAATAATTTCCAAAATAAAACGAGGTAATTGAGCTATAATTTGAGAAGATGCTTGAGTCTGAGCAAAAATTTTAGCAGAGTCAGAAAATAATTTTATAAAGCTTTTTTCAAACCCCCCTGCTTTAACCTCTTTTATAGCGCCAAAGGCTTCACTAACTACCGTGAAACGTAATTGATTATTTGTTAAGCTTTTTTTGCCAGCTTTATTAAGATAGTTTTTTACAAAATAAAAAATTATTGCATAAGTACCAGCAAGTAAAAAAAATACAATTATCGCCAGTTTTGGGTCAGCTACAACTAACAAAGTTGTTATTGCGATTACAACCATACCTTTCGCAATCAGCTCCATAAATGGTGTCATACCACCAGTAATTATTTGTTGAGTTTCTGACAGAATTGTTTTTCCAAGATCTGCACTATTTCGATTTAAAAACCAACTATATGGTTGATGTAAATATGTTTCTATTAAACGTTTTCCGATATTGAATTCATTCATTTTAACAAATTTTACTAGCATATAATTAGTTATTGCCTTAAAGCTTAAAGAAATTATTAAAGTTAAAAATACAAGAACCCCTAGAGCAAAAAGAAATTGTTGGTCATTTTCAACTCCAAATCTACTTGATATTTGAAACATAAAATTCAAAGTACTATTTGTCTCTATAAGATTTGGATTTGTTAAAACAGCGACGAATGGTAAAATAGACGCAACTCCAATCATATCTAATAGCGCCATGAATATGATCATTACTAACAAAAATCCTGCTTGTTTACGTTCGTTGGGTCCAAACAAAAATAATAGTTTTTTAAGAATTTGCATTTAATTCTTCTTTGAATTTTTTAACATTTTATCAAATAATTTATAAGGCGGTTCAATCAAATTTAAAGTTTCATTTTTATCATTTTTTACAATTTGCTATTAATAAAGCAATAGTGTTTTAAATAGGGCAAATTTGAAATACTAAAGCTCAGTTACGTATCAAAAAATAAAAAAACCATACAAATCTTTAATAATTAAACTTTCCCTTATCAATTAATTTCAAAAAATCAGTTAGAAATTTTTTTTTCATTTATTAGAAAAATTTTTCCATCTTTTTTAAACTTTTAAAAATCATTTCTGATGTATGTTTGCTATCTGCGCATAAAAAGTTTTTAAATTTTATTGGTGTTTTTTTTTTTTGAATAATAATTTTTTTCAATTTTTCATAATTTCCTATTCTAAAACTTTTTAATTTTTTTATATCTCTAAACCATTGATCTCCTCTTAGACCTGGATCTAAATAATATACTAATTTATTATTTCCTAATAATTCTACACCCATTGTTGATGCAAAAGATAAGACCAACTTACTTTTAAATGGATATGCATATGAAGAGTTAATTGATTTATCTTTAATCAAAAAATTTATGTTAGTATTTTTAAGTTTTTCTATCTCCTGTGGATCAATTGTGTAAGGATCGTGATGTTTTAGAATAATTTTTTTGTGAGGAAAATCATTAGAAAGTTTTTTTAACCAATCAAGATAAGTCCCATAATAATCTTTTTCATAGTCATTATTATTGTAATGTCTTGTATTATTAAGCGTATTTTGTCCAAGAATTAATATATCTGATTTAGGAACATTTTTTAAATCCTTTTTTTTTTTATACCATTTAGTTTCCATAAATAGTGATCCTACTGGTATAAATTTTTTTATTTTGCCACCTAATTGATTACAAATCTTGCCTTGTTCTTTGCCTAATGTAAACATTATGTCCGTAAATACAAAAAGACTTAGCGATTGAAGTAAAATATTTTTCTGGGTACAGGATGTAATTTTTCCACCATTTTTTTTAAAATAATAATTGAATATTGTTGATGTATTATAAAATTTTTGAGTTATAAAAAATTTACCTTTAATTTTTGAAAAAATATGATTACTCTTAAAAATATCATAGACCAATAAATTAAAAATCGAAAAAAAGTTTATTCCTTTTTTTAAAGAAATATAAAAAATTTTAAAACCTAAAAAGAAAAAGAAAATTTTTTCCTTCAAACTTAATGAGGAGATGCCAATTGAAAATTTTCTAAATTTGAAATAATCCTCATTTTTTATTTTTTTGGATGGTGATATATTTCCAAGTAAGCATACTTTAGAAAATTTTTTTATTAATCTTGAATAACAATCTATTGTAAATTGTTCAAAAACATTGTCACAAATTAAATCATATTCCTTTTTTTTATCAATTTTAAAGATTAAAAAAAGATGTCCAAAGATATTAACTAAGTTTAAACCTAAATAGTTTAATAAATCTTTAAATATTTTATTTGTTTGCAAATCTTCAAATCTATTTTCCTTATAATTAAACTTAAAAAATAATATTTGATTTATTCTTTTCTCTATTATTTCTTTTGGTATATCTATGTTGGAAATTATTTTTTTGGTCAATATTTGGATTTGATCGTTTTTTGATGAAAATTTTTGTATAAAATCTACTAATTTTTTATTAATAAAAAAAGCTGATTTTTGTTTATTGATTTTAAATGTTAATATAGAACTCATAGAAATTATTTATTATAATTTAAATTTACTTTTAATATTTGTTTATAATACTTTAACTTTCAAAAGTTAAACTTAAAATGAATTATTGTTATCAAATAAAAAATATTTAATAAATTTTTTCGCATTTAGATAAGATTTTTTATTCAATAAAAATCAATAGAAATACATCTAATTTGAAAAAACTCTCAGATGGTCCTGTTAATCATATTAGTTTTGAAAGATTAAATTAAAGTTATCAAAAATCTCTTTACAGCTAGACAATTTGTTTATAATTATCAAATATTGATCAATACTTTAGAATGAAAATCTTAGATTGCACACTTAGAGATGGTGGATATTATACTGGTTGGAATTTTTCAAAAAATCTTTTTGAAAATTACTTAAGAACAATATCTAAATTAGATATATCAATTATTGAACTAGGATATTTATCTGATGCAAAAGATGATAATGGTCTTTTCTATCATTTAAATGTGAATATTTTAAAAAGAGCAAAATCATTAATTAGAAAAGATCAAAAAATTTTTGCTATGATTAATTTTAAAGAAATTAAAAATTTTCAACAAATTGACAAACTATTAGCAGATAAAATAAAAGTTTTGGATGGCATTAGGTTTGCTGTTCCTCACTCAAAAATGAACGATTTAAATGAAATAATAAATAAAATATCAAAAAAATATAAATACTTAAGTATAAATGTAAACTTAATGTACCTTAGCAAATGGATTAACGACAAAAAAATTCTGTCAAAATTATTTCAAAAAATCTCAAAAAATATAAATGTCATTTCTTTCGTTGATAGTCATGGAGCATTAGTTCCAGAACAAATTAAAAAATTTTTATGTGAAGTAAAAAATAAAAATACACGTCAAATTAAAATTGGAACACATTTTCATAATAATTGTGGTTTAGCTTTGGCTAATTCTTTAGCAGCCTACAATACTGGTTGTGAAATTATTGACACTACTTTTACTGGTATGGGTAGAGGCGCTGGAAACGCTGAAACAGAATTATTACTAGCCAACCTTTCAGATAAAAATAATAAAATTTCTGGTTTTGAATTAAGTAATTTATTAGAAGTTTTTTATGAAATGAAAAAAAAAATGAACTGGGGTAGTTCGTTTGCTTATGCTTTTGCAGCAATGAATGGTTTTTCACAAAGTCAGATGATGGATCTTATACAAAATAGAAGACTAGATCCTGGCACAGCCGTAAAAGCAATTGCAAATAAATCTCAAAAAATTAGTCAAATAAAATTAAAAAATTTAAACAATCTAATTAAATTAAAAAATTGTAAGAAAAATTCTCCAATTCTAATTGGTGGGGCACCAAGTCTTTTAGATTATGGAGACTATTTTTTTGATAAAATAAATAATTTAAGACCAGTTATATTAAGTGGTAGTAACGCATTATTCAATTTTTTGAAGTTAGAAAAAAAAATTAAAAATCCTATAATCTTAATTTTAAGTGGAAGTGAAATAAAAAAAATTAATATTTTGAAAATAAAAAATGTACTCAGTAAGATAAATTTATACGGTATTATTGCTGAAAAAGAATTTCTTCCCAAAAATTTTAAATTTCATAACAATAAAAATTTGGCAACATCTACTAGTGTTGCATTAAATCCTTTATATTTGGTAGGTCTTGTATTGGCAAACTTAAAAATAAAAAAACTTTCGCTTGCTTTTTTTGATGGAAATCCTGAAAGCGAAAAAGGAAGAATCGTTATGCAGGATACTCAAGAGAGTCTTAAAAAAATAAGTGAAATGGGTATTGAAATTAACACCCTAAATAAAAGTTATTTAAAAGTAAAACAAGTAAATTTTTGGTAATATGATAAGTATATTTCTACCAATTAGAAAAGGTAGCAAACGTATAATCAATAAAAATTTAAAAAAATTGCCACATTTTAATTATGGTTTAACAGAATTAAAAATAAAACAACTAGAAAAATTTAAATTCATTTCATCAAAGCTCCACCAAAAATTTGAGTTTGTTGTCTCTACAGACAGTGAAAAAATACTTAAAATTCTTAAAAAATATTCTTGGATTAAATTACACAGAAGACATAAAAAATTATCAACAGATGATTCTTTACAAAAACTTGTAAACTATGTGCCCAAAATTTGTAAAGGGGATTTAATATTATGGACGCATGTTACAAGCCCTTTTTTTGATCAAAAAGATTATTTT
>MDSV01136396.1_pt1 | contig 12006 bp, 14 predicted proteins | sample 810851 | NCBI WGS metagenome assembly MDSV01 (sample SAMN05326640, study PRJNA326480) | marine metagenome | isolation source: seawater | place: Atlantic Ocean: North East | collected 2012 | reverse complement strand
TCATCTTTATTCCAGGTCACACAAAAGGTCATATAGCATTTTACTTCAAAGATGAAAAAATAGTTTTTACAGGTGATACCTTATTTTCATTAGGATGTGGAAGAGTTTTTGAAGGCACACACAAACAAATGTTTAACTCTTTAAAAAAATTGAAAGATTTACCCTTAGATACAAAAATATATTGTGGACATGAATATACAAAAAAAAATTTAGAATTTTGCTTAGAATATGATTCTAATAATACTTTTTTAAAAAATAAAAGTAATTGGATTAACTCGAAAATTGAGTCAAAATTACCTACTATTCCAGTCTCTATAGAAGAAGAAATAAGAACCAATATATTTTTAAGATGCAATGAACCGTCTATTAAAAATGCCTTGAATTTAAATAATGCATCTGAGGAAGAAATTTTCTCTAAATTACGTGATTTAAAAGATAGTTTTTAAACTCATTCATCTTGACTTGATAATTCTGCAGGCTATATTGCCATAAATTTAAAGAAAGGTAATTTATGTCATTTGCAATTATAGAAACAGGTGGAAAGCAATACAAAGTTTCTGCAAGTAAAATTTTAGAAATAGAAAAAATAGATGCTGAAGTGGGCAAAACTTTAAAATTTAAAAAAGTTTTACTTTTAAATGATGATAATGATACTCAGGTAGGCAATCCTAATATTGAAGGTGCTTCGGTAGAAGCAAAGCTTTTAAAAAACGTTAAAGATAGAACTATTTTAGTTTTCCACAAAAGAAGAAGAAAAAATTCAAGAAAAAAAAATGGACATAGACAAAGACATTCTAAAATACAAATAACTAAAATTTTATCTAAAGAAGGAAAAATTATAGCTAGTGCGGAAGCAACTACTGCTAAAGCTCAATCTAAGGTTAAATCAGTGGAAACTAAAAAAAAAGATAAAGATAGCGGTAAAAAAACTGTAAAAAAATAGAGATTATTTATGGCAACAAAAAAAGCTGGTGGATCATCGAAAAATGGACGAGATAGTAAAGGCAGACGTCTTGGTGTTAAAAGATACGGAGATCAATCTGTTATACCAGGAAATATAATTGTCAGACAAAGGGGAACAAAAATCCATCCTGGTAAGAACGTGGGTATGGGTAAGGACCATTCTATTTTCTCTCTTGTTAAGGGAAAAGTAAAATTTAAAAAATCCAAATTAAACAGAACTTTTGTATCTGTTATTCCCAATTAAATTTATAAATAACATTAGTTATTTATATTACATCCATAATGAAATTTTTAGATCAAGCAAAAATATATATTAAAGCAGGTAACGGTGGCTCTGGTTCAGCAAGCTTTCGTAGAGAAAAGTTTGTTGAGTATGGTGGTCCAGACGGTGGAGATGGAGGAAATGGAGGATCTATCATAGTTGAGTGCGATCGTAATTTAAATACTTTGATAGATTTCAGATATTCTCAGCACTTTAAAGCACAACACGGAAAACCAGGAAGTAAAAAAAATAAAACTGGAGGTAATGGCAAAGATTTAATTTTGAAAGTTCCAACTGGGACACAAATTTATGAAGAGGATAACAATACTTTAATTTACGATTTTACAAAAGATAAAGAGAAATATTTAGTGGCATCAGGTGGCAAAGGTGGTTTAGGTAATGTTAGATTTAAAAGCTCCACAAACAGAGCACCAAGAAAAAAGACAAATGGTAAAATTGGAGAAGAATTTTGGATTTGGTTACAATTAAAGGTAATTGCTGATGTAGGTATAATTGGCCTGCCTAATGCTGGAAAATCAAGTTTGCTTGCAGCATTAACTAGAGCTAAACCAAAAATTGCTAATTATCCCTTCACGACTATTAATCCAAATTTAGGGGTTACTTATTTCGATGGAAAGGAAGTAACCTTAGCAGATATACCAGGATTAGTTGAAGGTGCGCATAGAGGCATAGGATTAGGTGATAAATTCTTACGCCATATAGAAAGATGTAAGATGTTATTACATTTAATTGATTTATCCGAAAAAGATTTAATTAATACTTATAAAAAGATTAAACTCGAACTTTCAGCATACAATAAAAGTTTGAGTAAAAAAAAAGAAATAATTTTTTTCAATAAATCTGATTTATTAAAAAAAGACGATATTTATAAAAAGATAAAAGGATTTAAAAATAAAATTAAAACAAAATATGAAGTGATTTCAATATTTTCTAATGAAGATATTCAAAGAGTAAAAAAACTATTGATAAAAAATGTTAATTAAAGATTCAAAAAAGATAGTAATAAAACTTGGCTCATCCACAGTAGTGGACCATAAAGGTAAATTTAAAAAAAAATGGGTAATGAGTTTAATACAAGATATAAAAAAATTGAGAGGAAAAAATGATTTAGTAATTGTTTCTTCTGGTGCTATAGCCTTAGGTCAAAAGTATTTAAAAATTAAAAAGAAAAAAATTAAATTGGAAATGAACCAAGCTATTGCTGCAATTGGTCAAATTCATTTAGCGGGAGAATTTCAAAAATTATTTGAAAAATATAAAATTAAAACTGGTCAAATACTAATAAGTCCAGATGATACAGAGCAACGTAGAAGAGCTTTAAACGTTAGAAGAACTTTTGATAACTTATTTAAATTAAAGGCAATTCCGATTGTCAATGAAAACGATACTACTGCAACTGCCGAAATTAAGTATGGAGATAATGATAGGTTAGCTGCAAGAGTTGCTCAAATCATTGGTGCGGATACTTTAATTATTTTATCAGACGTTGACGGTCTTTATGATAAATCTAAAAGTAAAAAAATCATCAAAACTGTTTATAAAATTGACTCTAAGGTTAATGCCTTGATTGATAGTAAAAAAAATTCTTATGGATCTGGAGGGATTAGTACAAAACTTGATGCAGCTAAAATTTGTATTAATGCTGGTTGTCATATGTTTATTGGTAATGGAAAAAAAAAATCACCCTATTAAGAATATGGTCAAAAATAAAATCTATACTCACTTTATTCCAAAAATTTCTAGCTTAGATGCTAGAAAAAGATGGATCATTAGTTCTCTAAACTCCTCAGGTAAAATATACATTGATCAAGGAGCAGCTAGAGCATTAAATGAAGGTAAAAGTTTACTTGCTGCTGGTATTATTAAAGTGGAGGGTGTTTTTGAGAAAGGTGAAAATGTGCTAATAATAGATCAAAACAATAAAAGTCTGGCTAGAGGATTGTCTTCATTTACATCCTCTGAAATTAATAAAATAAAAGGTAAACAAAGCAAAGAAATTGAAAATATTTTAGGATATTTAAGTAAATCAGAAATAATACATAAAGATGATATGGTAAAATTATAAAATGAAGTATTTAAAAAAAATAGGTTTAAATGCTCGAAATGCTTTTGAAGAATTAAAAGGTGTAAATCATAGTAAGATAAAATCAGTACTGCAAAATTATAATACTGCTTTATTAAAAAATAAAAAAAAGATAATTAGAGAAAATCTAAAAGATGTTAAAAATGTAAAAAGAAAACACTTAGTAGATAGATTAATCTTAAATGATAAAAGAATTGATGGAATTAGACATTCAATCAATGAAATAGGAAAGTTTAAAGATCCAATAGGTCGAGTATTGGAAAAATGGAAAAGACCAAATAAACTTGAAATAAAAAAAGTTTCTACTCCGATTGGAGTAGTGGGTGTAATTTATGAGAGTAGACCAAATGTTACAGCAGATGTCGCAGCTTTGTGTTTAAAATCTGGGAATTGTTCAATTTTAAGAGGAGGGTCAGAGGCTTATAATTCTAATAAGTTTTTAGCTAATTTGTTTCGTGAGTCTTTAAGTAAAAATAAAATTGATAAAAACTGTGTTCAGTTCATAGAAAAAAAGGATAGAAAGATTGTGGACTCGCTTCTATCAAAAATGAGTCATTATATTGATGTAATTGTTCCTAGAGGAGGCAAAGGATTAGTGTCTAAGGTTCAAAAATTTTCAAATATTCATGTAATTGGCCATCTTGAAGGATTATGTCACATTTACTTAGATAAAAGCTCAAATTTAAATATGGCAAAAAAAATTATCTTAAATTCAAAAATGAGAAGAACAAGCATTTGTGGAGCGCTGGAAACTTTATTAATTAACGAAAAAGCATTAAATTCACATGGAAAATCGATAATAAAATCATTGATTAACTCTGGCTGTGAAGTTCGTGTAGATAAAAAAATTAATAAGATTTTTAAAAACAAACTAAAGAAAGCAAAAGAAATCGATTGGAAAACAGAATACTTGGATACAAAAATATCTATAAAAACAGTTAAAAATGTTCAAGAAGCTATTAATCATATTTTAAAATACGGCACTATGCACACGGATAGTATCATTACAAATAACTCTAAAAATGCTAAAATATTTTTAGAAGGAGTTAATAGCTCTATAGCAATGCATAACGTTTCAACTCAATTCGCTGACGGAGGAGAATTTGGATTTGGTGGAGAAATTGGAATATCTACTAACAAACTTCCTCCAAGAGGTCCAGTTGGCATTAATCAATTAACTTCTTACAAATATATTGTGTCTGGCAAAGGAATTATTAGACAATAATTAATGTTAATACCTAAGAAAAAATCAATCGGTATTTTTGGTGGAAGTTTCGACCCACCACATAAGGGACATGTTGAAATTTCTAAAATTTGTTTAAAAAAGGTTAAACTTGAAAAAATTTATTGGGTTGTTACAAGAAAAAATCCTTTTAAAAAAAAAACTTTTTTTTCTTTAAAACAAAGAATTTTAAAATCTAAAAAAGCTGTAAAAAAATATAAAAAGATAAAAATTTTATACTTAGATAGCAAAATCAAATCTTCTCGTACTATTAATATAATTAATTACTTTAGAAACATCAAAAAACAAAAAAACATATACTTAATTTTAGGTTCAGATAGTTTATTAAGATTTCATAAGTGGACAAATTGGAAAAAGATCGTTAAATTGACAAAGTTAGTTGTTTTTTCTAGAACAGGATATGATAAAAAAGGAAAGAAATCTGTAGTTGTGAAATATCTTAATAAAAAAAATATTATTTATATAAATAACAAACCAATCAATATTTCTTCATCAAATATTAAAAAAAATTATCTAAAAAATTTGTAATGGAAATCATAGATATGAAAAAAAGTATTGAAAAAGTTTTAGATAATAACAAGGCTAAAAATATTATTTCAATAAACTTAAAGAATAAATCTTTTATTGCCGATTATATGATTATTGCTTCTGGTACATCATCTAGACATTTGCAAGCTCTCTCAGAAATCTTAGTTGTTGAACTTAAAAAGATAGGATTAGAAGAATGCCGTATTGAAGGAAGAGAAAGTAATGACTGGAAGTTAGTTGATGCCAACCACATAATAATCCATATCTTTCATCCTGAGAAAAGAGAATTTTATGACTTAGAAAAAATGTGGTCAGAAGAAATTCCTAAAGAAAAGGCAATAGTATGAAAAAAATTGTTTTTTTAAGCATATTATTGTTAAATTTAAACTTATCTAACTCTTATTCGAGTAATGAACTTTATGAGAAGATAGATATTTTTGGAGAAGTTTTAGAGAAAATTAAAAAAGATTATGTAGATGAAGTAAATCAATCTGAAATGATGGACTCCGCTATTAATGGTGTTCTTCAGTCTCTAGATCCTTACTCCTCGTATATGAGTCCTGAATTATTTAAAGAAATGCAAACTGATACTCGTGGTGAATTTGGAGGTTTGGGAATCGAAATTGGAATGGAGTCTGGAGTAGTAAAGGTTATATCTCCTATTGATGATACGCCTGCTTCACGAGCTGGAATAAAAGCTGGAGATTACATAGTAAAAATAGGAAATGATCAAGTCCAAGGAAAATCTTTGATGGAGGCGGTCAAACTGATGAGGGGTCCTGTTGGAACTTCTATTAATTTAACCGTAAGAAGAAAAAATGTAAAAAAACCTTTAGAGTTTAAAATTACTCGAAGAATAATAGAAATTAAATCAGTAAATTCTGAAATTATAGGAAAAAATAAAGATTTAGGATACATAAGGCTAAAATCATTTAACGAAAACACTGATAAACAATTTCTGAATATAGTAAAAAGGTTTGAAAAAAATTCTAAGATAGATGGTTACATATTAGATTTAAGAAATAATCCTGGAGGACTATTAACGCAAGCAATTAATATTACAGACTTCTTTTTAGATGATGGTGAAATAGTTTCAACAAAAGGACGTAAATCATCTGAAACAAGAAAATTTTTTGCTAGAAAAGGAGATGAAATTCAAGGTAAGCCTATAATAGTATTAATAAACAACGGATCAGCTTCTGCTTCAGAAATATTTGCAGGTGCACTTAAAGATCATAAAAGAGCAATTATATTAGGAGAAAACTCTTACGGGAAAGGTTCTGTTCAATCAATAATTCCTTTGCGTAATGGAGGGGGAATGAGACTTACAATTTCTAAGTATTATCTACCATCAGGAAATTCAATATCAGAAGTAGGAGTGTCTCCAGATATAATTGTTGAAGAAGAAGATAATTTTAAATTAAACTCAGAAAATGACAACCAATTAAATTACGCTTTAAAACTATTTAATTCTTAATAATGATTAAAAAAAAATTACCTTTAAGAATTGGAGTAGGTGTAATTGTCCTAAATAATAAAAATAAAGTTTTCGTTGGAAGACGTAAAGATAATCCTATCGATAAATGGCAAATGCCTCAGGGAGGTGTAAATAAAAATGAAAATTTTTTAGTAGCCATGAGAAGAGAATTAAATGAAGAGACAAGTATCAAAAATATAGAAATTTTAAAAGAATTGGATAATTTTTTTAAATATGAATTACCTGAAAATCTTTTAGGAATTATTTGGAAAGGAAAATATCGAGGTCAAAAGCAAAAATGGTTTATAGTAAGGTTCATTGGAAAAGAGAGTGAAATCAACTTAAAAACAAAAAATCCAGAATTTATTGAGTGGAAATGGATAGAGATGGACGATCTTCCTAAAGTGATAGTTAATTTTAAAAAAAAAGTTTATGATGAATTACTTAAAGAACTAAAAAAATTCATTAATTAATTTCTCTTAGAGTATCAATTTTATGAGATAATAAATATTTTTCTTTATCATTAGTTTCATATTTACTGATTTTTTCTTGAGAGCTTTTAATAATTGAGTTTATTGAGTCTTTATCCAAACTATCTAAATTTTTGGCTGTTGATGTTAATATCAACAAGCTATTATTCGAAAATTCTACCGTTCCTTCCTCAATAAAAAAAATTTTTTCCCCTCTATTTTCTTTTATTATTAATAAACCTGGCCTCAAAAAAGTAATTAAGGGAATGTGATCTTTCAAAATTCCCATTTGACCTTCATAAGAAGGGATAGTTACTTCAGTTGTTTCTGATTTTAAAATTGATTTATCTGGACTTATAATTTCTATTGCAAAATTCTCTGACATTTTATTTATTTTCCTTGGACATCTTTTCTGCTTTTTCCACAACCTCTTCTATACCACCAACCATATAAAATGCTGCTTCAGGTAAATGGTCATACTCTCCTTTACAAATCGCATCAAACCCTTTTATTGTAGAATCTAAATTAACCAACTTACCTGGCGAACCAGTAAATACTTCTGCAACAAAAAATGGTTGAGATAAAAATCTTTGAATTTTTCTTGCTCTAGCGACTGTTAGCTTGTCTTCCTCTGAAAGTTCATCCATGCCAAGAATTGCAATAATATCTTGTAAAGATTTATAAGCCTGTAAAATTCTTTGTACATCTCGCGCTACTCTATAATGTTCCTCTCCAACAATTCTTGGATCTAATATTCTTGAAGTCGAGTCTAGAGGATCTACGGCAGGATAAATTCCAATTTCTGCTATTTGTCTAGATAGCACTGTTGTTGCATCCAAGTGAGAAAAAGACGTTGCAGGTGCGGGATCTGTTAGATCATCTGCAGGTACATAAATCGCTTGGACTGAAGTAATTGATCCCTTGTCAGTAGAAGTAATCCTTTCCTGGAGATTCCCCATGTCAGTGGCTAATGTTGGTTGGTATCCTACAGCAGAGGGAATTCTTCCAAGCAATGCAGATACTTCTGAGCCTGCTTGAGTAAATCTGAAAATATTGTCAATAAAGAACAGCACGTCTTGACCTTCTTTATCTCTAAAATATTCTGCTACCGTTAATCCTGTTAAGGCAACTCTTGCTCTAGCTCCAGGAGGTTCATTCATTTGACCATAAACTAATGCTGCTTTCGAGCCTTTCCCGTCAGTCTTAATTACACCTGACTCTATCATTTCATGGTACAAATCATTTCCTTCTCTTGTTCTTTCACCAACACCAGCGAAAACAGAAAATCCTCCATGTGCTTTTGCAATATTGTTAATCAATTCCATTATAGTTACTGTTTTACCTACGCCTGCCCCTCCAAATAATCCAATTTTTCCACCTTTTGCATATGGTGCTAATAGATCAACAACCTTAATACCTGTTACTAGTTGCTCTGTTTCGGTTGCTTGATCTGTAAATTTTGGAGCTGGTCTGTGTATAGGCCATTTTTCTTTTGTTTTGACATCACCCTTTTCATCAATGGACTCCCCTACTACATTAATAATTCTTCCTAGGGTTTCTGGTCCAACGGGTACACTTATTGGCGATCCAGTGTTAATTACCTCATCTCCTCTCTTTAATCCCTCAGTCGCATCCATAGCTATAGTTCTCACATCATTTTCTCCTAAATGTTGAGCAACTTCTAATATTAGTTTGTTTCCTGAATTATTAGCCTCAAGAGCTGTATAAATTTCAGGTAGATCACTATCAAAATTTACATCTACTACCGCACCTATGATTTGAGTTATTTTTCCTTTTTTATTCATATTTATAAGCTTTCTGCTCCTGATATAATTTCTATTAATTCTTTTGTAATAGAAGCTTGTCTACTTCTGTTGTAATTGATTGTAAGTTTATCAACTAATTCCCCTGCGTTTCTTGTAGCGTTATCCATTGCTGTCATTCTTGACCCCTGCTCACTTGCAGCATTTTCTAAAAAAGCTCTAAATATTTGAGTAGATATATTTTTAGGTAACAAATCTTCTAAAATCTCATCTTCATCTGGCTCAAATTCATAGGAGATTAAATTTTCTTCTTTATCTAGAGAGGATTTTTTTTCAGTTGGAATAATTTGTTGAGCTTGTGGAATTTGTGTAATCACATTTTTAAAATTATTATAAAACAAAATACATTTATCAAACTGATTTTGTTTAAATAAATTTATGATTTCATTTCCTATTATTTCAGCTTCTGTGAACGTAATTTGTTTCTTGTTTTTAAAACTAAATTTTTTAATTACATATTTTTCATACTCTCTCCTAATCTGGTCTAAGCCCTTAGTGCCTACTGTAATTATCTTTAGCTCTTTACCTTCGTTTAAAATTTTTTTAAAATTTGTCTTTGCTAGTTTACAAATATTAGAATTGAAACCACCACACAATCCTCTATCTGCAGTCAATACTACACATAAATAAGTTTTATCTTTTCCAGTACCAACTAAAAGTTTAGGAGCATTTTGAGGATCATTTATTGATTTAGTCAAATTAAGAATTATGTTTTGCATTTTTTGACTGTAAGGCCTACCTTTCTCAGCGTTTTCCTGAGCTTTTCTTAATTTAGCTGCAGCTACCATTTTCATAGCTTTAGTAATCTTTTGAGTAGACTTAACACTTTTAATTCTCTTTTTAAGATCATCTAAACTTGGCATTATTTATCGCCTTTTTTATATTCTTCAATGATTTGGGAAAGAAGTTTTTCGGTATTTTCTTCAAGTTTTCCAGAAGAGTCTATTGAGTCAATTATTTCGTGTTTTTCTGATTTAATTTTCTCAACAATGTCTTTTTCGAATTTTTTTATCTTATTTAATTCAACATCATCAAGATAACCCTTTACTCCAGTAAATACAGAGATTACCTGCTCAGCTACTGTCATAGGAGAATATTGATCTTGCTTTAAAAGTTCTGTTAATTTTGCCCCTCGATTTAATAATTTTTGAGTAGAAGCATCCAAATCCGAACCGAACTGAGCAAAAGCAGCCATTTCTCTATACTGAGCTAATTCCAACTTTATAGAACCTGCTACTTTTTTCATAGCTTTAGTTTGTGCAGCTGATCCTACTCTAGATACTGAAAGTCCAACGTTCACAGCTGGTCGAATTCCCTGGTTGAATAATTCTGTTTCTAAAAATATTTGTCCATCTGTTATTGAAATAACATTAGTAGGAATATATGCTGAAACATCTCCAGCCTGTGTCTCAATGATTGGTAAGGCTGTTAATGAACCTCCTCCATTTTTATCATTTAATTTTGAAGCACGTTCTAACAATCTACTATGTAAATAAAATACATCTCCCGGATATGCTTCTCTTCCTGGAGGTCTCCTTAATAATAATGACATTTGTCTATAAGCAACTGCTTGCTTTGATAAATCGTCATAAACAATTAAAGCATGCATACCATTATCCCTAAAATATTCTCCTATTGTACATCCAGTATAAGGTGCTAAGAATTGCAATGGAGCTGAGTCAGATGCTGTAGCGGCAACTATAGCTGTATATTTTAGAGCGCCAGCCTCTTCTAAAGTTTTTGTTATTTGAGCTACAGTAGAGCGCTTTTGACCGATTGCGACATACACACAATATAATTTTTTCTTTTCGTCTGAAGACTCATTAATTTTTTTTTGATTTATTATTGCATCAATTGCAACAGCAGTTTTTCCAGTTTGTCTGTCTCCGATAATTAATTCTCTTTGACCTCTGCCAATAGGTATAAGAGAGTCTATCGATTTTAAACCTGTTTGCATTGGCTCACTAACTGATTGTCTAGGAATAATACCCGGTGCTTTTACTTCTACACGTTTTCTATTTTTAGCTGAAAGACCACCTTTTCCATCTATAGGATTCCCTAGTCCATCAACTACTCTTCCTAAAAGTTCTTTACCTACTGGAACGTCTACGATTGCATTTGTTCTTTTAATTGTATCACCTTCCTTAATTTTTCTATCATCCCCAAAAATAACCACTCCAACGTTATCACTTTCTAAATTAAGAGCCATTCCCTTAGATCCATCTTCAAACTCAACCATTTCTCCTGCTTGGACATTATCTAAACCAAAAACACGAGCAATACCGTCTCCAACAGATAGAACTTTTCCAATTTCTGAAACTTCAGCTTTTTCACCAAAATTCTTTATTTGATCTTTTAACAGTTTTGTAACTTCTGACGGATTAATAGTCATTTTAGTTTTCTAACATTGCTTTTTCGTATTTTTTTAATTTATTTTTAATGGAAGTATCAATCATAAAACTACCTAGTTGTAGCTTTAAGCCACCAATTAGTTCTTTATCAACTTTATAGTCAAATTTTATTATTGACCCCATAGATTTCGATAAATCTTTACTGATCTCCTCAAGTTCATTTAGAGACAATTCTTTTGATGAAATTAAAGATGCTTTTATCTCTCCTCTTTTTTTAGAACATAAATTTAAAAAACTTTCAGTTATTTTTTTAACAAAAAATATTCTTCTTTTCTCAATTAATAAAAAAAAGAAATTTTTTAAATTTTTAGAAAAACCCAATTTCTCAGTTAATATATTAATAACATTATTTTGAGTATTCTTACTTTGAGTTGGATTTTGCATAAAATTCTTTATTTCTGAGCTTGAATTAAAAAGAGATTGAAAACTTCTAACATCATTCTCAACTTTACCTAGTTCATTAGAGTCGTTAGCTACTTCAAATAGAGCGCGCGAATACCTTTCAGATGTTTCGGACGAGAAAGATTTATTTGTACTCATTTTAATTGTAAGATTTTATCGTGAAATAATGTTGTGGTCGTACCATAAGAGTATAACTTGATCAAGTTAGCAATTTTGAACTTAAGCAAAGTTGATCGGATCTACATCAACCGTAAGTTTAATTTTTTGTGAGATTTTAAGCCCATTTAGTACTTTTGTTATTTTTTTTTGCATAAAAATTTGAT
>MDSV01086143.1_pt1 | contig 12006 bp, 12 predicted proteins | sample 810851 | NCBI WGS metagenome assembly MDSV01 (sample SAMN05326640, study PRJNA326480) | marine metagenome | isolation source: seawater | place: Atlantic Ocean: North East | collected 2012 | reverse complement strand
GAAGATATCACAATTATACTAAAAAATATGGAGAATTATACGTATTTAGCTTACAAAGTAATTAGTGGAAAATATTTATAAAAAAAAATCTTTTATTTCGAGATTTGCTGATAAATTTCAAAGACGTAATAGGGGGAGTCTATTTTTAATAATAAGAAACTATATTTTTTATATTCAGTCTAAAATTGATAATTTTACTCTCGATAAAAGAGCCTATATTATCAAACAACTTAAAAAAAAATCAATTATTGCCGAAATTGGTGTCTGGAGAGGTGACTTTTCACAAGAAATTTTATTAAATGTAAATCCAAAAGAATTAATTCTTGTTGATCCATGGATATATGATGTAAAAATAAGAGGATGTGCTCCTCAAGTAAAAGGAAATGAGCCTATCAATCAAAAATTTTTTGATGATGCTAAAAATTCTACTTATAATAAATTTGAAAGATTTGATTTTGTAAAAATTCTTAATATGAATTCTGAAAATGCTTCAAAAAAATTTAATGATAATTATTTTGATTATATTTATATTGATGGAGAGCATTCATATAAAGCAGTAATTAAGGATTTAAAATCCTGGTATCCTAAATTAAAAATTAATGGAAAGATTTTTGGTGATGATTTCTACTGGAGAGAAAAAGATAATTCTTTTAGTGTAAAAAAAGCATATGAGGATTTTATTAAAGAAAATAAAATAAAAAAATGGTGTGTGTTTAAATCACAGATATGTATTATAAAAGAAAATGTCTAAAGATAAAATAATTGTAAGCTCTTCAGACGCCAAATATTTTGAGCTATTAAAAGAATTATTTTTATCATTAAAACATAATAAAGTTTTCGATGAGTATAGCTTCGGTGTTCTAAATACAGGAATGAATAAAGAACAAATTGATTACATGAAAGACAATAATGTTTTAGTAAAAGAAGCAATTTGGAATGTTGAAGTTCCAAAATATAAAATTCTTGGAAGAGATCATTTAAAAACACAGGTTGCGAGAGCATTCTTGCCTGATTATTTTCCTGATTATAAAGTTTATATTTGGCTTGATGCTGATTTATGGCTTAATGATTATGAGTCCTTTAAATTGTATGAACAAGGCGCACTCCAGGATTGTATAGCTATAACTCCCCAATCTGACAGAGCATATTTTAATAATGCAAATGTTGAATGGTTTATGAATTTTCCTAAGAAAGTAAAAACGATTAATTATAAAAATATAGGAAGATCAGTTTCAAAAAAACTTGGAAAAAAATATGCTTTTTATTCAACTCTAAACGCAGGTGCTTTTGGAGTCAGCTCTAATGATAATATATGGAAGGGTATTCAAAATAATATAAAGTTAGCTGCAAAAAAGGGGAGAATATTTGGTACTGATCAAGTTGCTCTGGCACTTAGCATTTATGAAGATAAAATCCCCACCCAATTTTTACCAGCCTATTGTAATTGGATGTGTGAATTTCATTTACCATTATATGATGAAACTACAAATAAATTTTTAGAACCTTATTTGCCAAACCATCCTTTGGCACTTGTACATTTAGCAGGACTAGATGAAATAAGAGAGCAAAAAGGGTTAACTACTGATATAAAAACAAAAGATGGGAAAATATTAAAAAAATCTTTACGGTTTAATGTTTAAGTTTGAAAAATTAGTATTTGGTGATTCAGGTTGGGGTGATGAGTTTCTAATCGCAACATTAATGACATTACTAGTAAGTATAATGTCAATGGGTTTAGGGCTCTCGATAGCAATTATTACAGTTTGGGCAAAATTAATCCAAAATAGAATCGCAAGAATAATTGCTAATTTTTATACTACTGTGATTAGAGGTGTTCCTGAGTTGTTAGTAATCTATTTGATTTTTTTTGGTGGAAATGCTGTTGTAATGAAAATAGCAAAAATTTTTGGTTACAACGGATATATTGAACTTAATGCACTAACTATTGCCACTATAGCTATAGCAATTATATCAGCAACTTATTCAAGCGAAGTATTAAGAGCTGCTTATTTATCGATCTCTAAAGGTCAAATAGAGGCAGCTAAATCTACAGGAATGAATAAATTTAGCATTTTTATTAAAGTAATATCACCACAAGTTATAAGACATGCTTTACCTGGAATAGGGAATGTGTGGCAAATAACTCTTAAAGATACTTCTCTAATATCTGTAACTGGACTCGTTGAAATAATGAGGCAATCAAGAATTTCATCTAATGTTGAACACTCTCCTTTAACTTTTTTAATAACAGCTGCAATCTTATATTTATGTTTAACAACTTTTTCTGGAAGATTTTTTAAATATTTAGAAATTAACTATTCAAAGGGATATTCTGTATGATTGAAATAATAAGTAATTTTCAAGATTCATTAATTTATAAAAATTTTTTTATTGTTCTATCTGGATTAGATAATACCATTTTACTTTTATTAATATCATTACCCTTGGGATTTGTTTTGGCATTAATATTTGCCTTAGGGAGAGTTTCTAAAATAAAAATATTATCAAGAACAATTGCAAGTTATATTTTTATTATTAGGGGAACACCATTATTAGTTCAAATTTATTTAATTTATTTTGGTTTAGGTTCAGTAAAAATTATCAGAGAAAGTTTTTTATGGTATGCTTTAAAAGAACCTTTTTGGTGTGGAGTAATTGCACTCACAATAAATACAGTCGCCTACGGAGCAGAAATTTTTAGAGGTGGGATACAATCAATTGAAAAAGGGCAGGTAGAGTCAGGATTGTCACTTGGTTTTGGTAAATTCTTGCTTTTAAGAAAAATAATTCTACCCATTGCGTTAAGAAAAGTTCTACCTTCATACGGTAATGAATTAATTTTAATGGTTAAGGCCACTTCTTTAGTAAGCTTAACTACTTATATGGAGATGACTGGACTCGCCAGAAAAATAATGGCTAAAACATTTGCTCCGGTTGAGGCTTTTATTGCTGCTGGTATACTCTATCTTTTCTTAAATTTTCTTATGGTACAGTTTGTTAAATATTTGGAATGGAAATATAATCCACATCTAAGGTTGAATAGTTAGTTTTTGAATTTTTTATGACATGATCCACAATTGGCAGCCATTTCTTTAAAAGAACTATTAAACATTTCATTATCTTCTAATTCAATACTAATCCCAATAATTTCAATATCATTAATAAATTTATCAATGTATTCATTAAATGAATCTCTATCATTCCATATCTCATCGCTCGCAGTCTTATATTGAGTACCTTCAGGAAAAGCGTCTTTAAATTCTTTAGCTGAATTTAATAAACTATTATTCAGTTCTATAATTGTATCGTAATCATCAGACTTAAGTAATTTAGAAATCTGAGAAGATATACTTTTTATTTTTTGCATTAGAGCCATTCTATTATTAACTATTTCTTCTAATGATTTATCTTCTAATGTAACTTTATGAGCAAAAATAACAGTAGGGCTTAATAAAGCTGTTATTAACAAGAATATTTTAAATTGAGTAACCATTGTTGACTATTGTCCTGTATAGATAATTATAGCCAATTTTTGCATATTCAAGTGGATTTGCCTTTTTGGGATCTTGTTCAGCTTCAATTATTAACCAGTTCTTATAATTTGACTTAAATAAAACTTTTATTAATGGCTCATAATCTATGCATCCATCACCTGGAACAGTAAATACACCATTTAAAAAAGAATCCCTAAAGCTTAAATCATCTTTTATTGCATTTAAAAATATATCTTTTCTAATATCTTTACAATGAACATGATTTATTTTTGAAATATAGTTTTTTAAAATTCTCTCATAATTTGCCTCAGCAAACATTAAATGCCCAGTATCATATAAAAGAAAAGTATTATCATTAGTTAAATTAACAAACTTATCTACATCCTCTTCTGACTGTATAATTGTACCCATGTGCTCATGATATGACATTGGGATTCCTTCATCCATTAACATATTAGACAAATCATTAATTTTATGGCAATAATTTTTCCATTCATCTTTTTCAAGTTTAGGTCTAGAAGTTAATGCTTGAGTTTGATCTCCTTGAATAGAGCCAGAAACATCTGCAAAAATAAATACATCTGCATTAACTAATTTAAGTAAATTTAAATGATCTTGAAGGGCTAACCACTCTTCTTTTGCACTTCTTCCTCTTAATGAGGCGCCATACCATCCACCTGGCATCTGAAGTTGATATTTTTCAAGAAGAAATTTTGTAATTCCAGGATTTCTTGGAAATTTTCCTCCAAGTTCAATACCTGTAAAACCTGATATCCTGGCGTCATCCAAACATTTTTCAATTGGTGTGTCTCCACCTAATTCTGGCATATCGTCATTACTCCAAGCAATTGGAGCTATTCCAAGTTTAATTTTCATGATGTTTTTAATATTTCATGATAGATAAAAAATAAAGATAAATATGAAACTTTTATTAGTCGATGGAAATGAAAAAGCAGCCTCTAATCAATATATTACAATGGGTATGGATACTCAATTTGAAGTCTATCAAAAAATTTTAAAAAAATATAGTAAAGACAATATTAATATTACTTTAATTCATCCAGCAATAGATGATGAATATTTACCAATAGGTGTTAGTCTAGATGATTTTGATACAGTTGCATGGACTGGAAGTTTATTAAATATATATGATGAAACTAAACCTATAATTAAGCAAATTGATCTTGCTAAAGAATTAATCAAAAGAAAAAATAAAATTTTTGCAAGTTGTTGGGGATTACAAGTTTTGGTTACAGCTGCAGGAGGCAAAGTAAGAAAAAATCCAAAAGGACTCGAGGCTATTGTAGCAAAAAATATAGAAATTAACGAAATTGGAAATACTCACCCAATGTATAAAAATAAAAATAAAAAGTTTAATGCATTATGCTGGCATTATGATGAGGCAGAAATATTACCTAATAATACTCAAGTGCTAGCCTCTAATAATAAAAGTAAATTTCAATCAATTAGTTTTATATCAAATAATTCACATGTATGGGCTGTTCAATATCATCCTGAATTTAATACCAGTTGGATGGCAGGTTTAATGGCTCAAAGAAAAGATATTTTACTTGAAAATAAGATTTATGAAAACTCTGCAGCTTTTGAAAAAGAAAAAAATATATTTGAAAATCAAAATTGCTTAAGTGATAGTGAGTTTAACAACTATTTGGATATTTTTGATGAAAATAAACATGCATTAGAAATATCAAATTGGTTACAATTAAAAATCTAATAAAAATTATCTACTGTTTTAATAATATATTTCCATTTCTTCATATTGGATTTTGCTTCATCTTTTTTAATTTTAGGAATTGATATAGAACTTTTTTTCCATAAATTTTTAATATCAGCAGTGCTTTTTATAACACCTGATTGCAAACCTGCAAGAAAAGCAGCACCTAAAGAAGTTGTCTCTATATTTTTAGGTCTAATTATTTTTATTTGAGTAATGTTGGAAAGACTTTGAAGGAAGCTATTGTTATTTACCATTCCACCATCAACTTTTACTTCACTAATCTTTAAATTTGAGTCTTTTTCCATACATTCAATCAACTCATATGTTTGATATGAAAGACTATCTAGCGTCGCTTTGATAATATCTTCTTTAGAAGTATTTCTTGTTAAACCAAAAAAACTTCCTCTTGCATTGGGGTTCCAATAAGGAGCTCCAAGTCCAGTAAGTGCTGGAACAAAATATATTTTTTCATCTTTGTTAGCCAACTTATATAGCTTACTAGTTTCTTTTGAGTCTTTAAAAAATTTTAAATTATCTCTTAACCATTGTATTGCTGAGCCCGCTACAAAGATACTGCCTTCAAAGCAAAACATTTTTTTTCCATTTATCTTATATGCAACTGTTGTTAGCAATCTATTTTTTGATAGTTTAAATTTATTACCAATATTCATTAAAAGAAAGCAACCAGTTCCATAAGTACTTTTAGACTGCCCAACCTCAAAGCATGCCTGACCAATAGTTGCAGCTTGTTGATCGCCCGCAACTCCCCCAATCTTTATAGAATTTCCAAATAATTTAGTAGATCCAAAATCATAAGAATTTTCTACAACTTTTGGTAAAATATTTTTTGGAATATTAAAAATTTTTAACATTTCATCTGACCATTTTTCATTTTTTGGATCAAATAACATTGTTCTTGATGCATTTGTTATATCTGTGAGATGAGATTTTCCCTGAGTTAGGTTCCAAACTAGCCATGTATCAATAGTTCCAAAAATTAGGTTATTTTTTTTAAGATTCTTTTTAACGTATTTAGCATTATCTAAAATCCATTTAATTTTTGTAGCTGAGAAATATGGATCAAGTTCTAAGCCGGTAATTTTTTGAACTTTCTTATATTTTTTATTTTTTTTTAAATTTAAACAATAATCACTTGTTCTTCTATCTTGCCATACTATTGCCCTATATACAGGTTTTCCATTATTCTTATTCCATAATACCGTTGTCTCTCTTTGATTAGTAATTCCAATTGAGATAATATTATCAGAATTTAATTTATTTTTTTTTAATATTTTCTTTATAAGTTCTTTTACATCATTCCATATTTCAACAGCGTTGTGCTCAACCCACCCATTTCTTGGAAAATACTGTTTAAATTCTTTTTGAACAATATCATATATTAGAAAATTTTTATCATACAACACAACTCTTGAGCTAGTGGTTCCTTGATCAATAACTAATATATATCTTTTCATAATTAAATATCTAAATTTTTAATAAAGTTTGCATTCTTTTGAATAAATTGAAAGCGTAAATCAGCCTGTTTGCCCATTAGTGTTTCAAATAATTTTTCAGTATTTTTTATATCTTTTTTTGCTTTATCCGCTGTTATAGAAATTAATTTTCTTTTATCTTGATCCATTGTTGTTTCTTTAAGTTGTGCGGCAGGCATTTCACCAAGTCCTTTAAATCTTGTGATATTATAATTATCAGATTTAAATTCTTTTTTAATTATATGATTTTTTTCTTTTTCATCAAAAGCATAAAAACTTTTATTTTTATCATATATTTTGAAAAGAGGTGGCAAAGCAAGGTATAATTTATTTTCATCTATTAAATTTTTCATATACTTATAGAAAAATGTAATTAATAAAGTAGCAATGTGTGAGCCATCAACATCAGCATCAGTCATTAAAATTATTTTATCATACCTAAGTTTTTTAACATTAAAGTTCTTCCCTATACCGCATCCAAGAGATTGAATTAAATTTTGTATTTCATTGTTATCTGCTATTTTTGATAAACCAACATTATAAACGTTCAAAATTTTTCCACGAAGAGGAAGTATTGCTTGCAATTCTCTATTTCTAGCTTGCTTAGCTGATCCTCCAGCACTGTCACCTTCTACAATGAAGATTTCTGTATTTTTTATGGATCTACTTGAGCAATCTACTAATTTACCTGGTAATCTATTCCTTTCTTTGAAACTTTTTCTGTCTAAGTCTTGTATTTTTGATAAGTCACTTCTTTGTAATGCTCGTTCAATTAAAGTTTCTAATAAAATTTTTGAATTTTTTTTATTAGAATTTAGCCATGATAAAAATTCTTGTTGTGATTTATTTTCAATTTCTTTTTGTAAAGTCGGCATAATAATTCTTTTCTTAGTTTGACCTTCAAAGCTTGGGTCATTTATAAAAATTGAAATAATTACATCCGAAAAGTCAAATAAATCATTTTGATTAATATTATTAATTTTTGAAATTTGATTTTTTTGACCAAAGAGTTTTATAGCTTTTAATATACCATTTTTTAAACCAATTTCATGTGATCCCCCATCAGGCGTTTCAATTGTATTACAATATGACAGTAAGCTTGAGGATTCAGTGCTATTAAATGAAATATAAACTTCAAAATTTTCATTTTGATTTAATTGATTTTTCAAAAAGAAATCTTTTTCAAATAATTTATTTTTATTTGAATATTCTAATTTGAAAAAATCCTCTATTCCATTCTTATAATAAAAATCTTTTTTATTTGGGGTTTTGTCATTTATTAATTCTTTATCTATTTCAAATGCAATAGTTGTTCCTCCAACTAAAACTGCTTTCATATTAATAAAATTATAAAGCCTTTTTGGATTATAAGTTGTTACTTCAAAGATAGTATCATCTGGCAAAAAGGTAATTTCAGTACCTTTCATTTTCTTACTACATTTTTCAATTTTAACTTTTGTTTTTATCTTTCCTTTTGAATATTCTTGCGAGTAAATTTTTCCATCTTTAAATACATTAACTTTTAATATAGTACTTAAAGCGTTTACAACTGAAATACCAACTCCATGTAAGCCTCCAGATGTTTTGTATGAATTACTATTAAATTTACCACCTGCATGAAGTGTTGTTAAAACTACCTCTACAGCTCTTTTGTTTTTATATTTTGGGTGAAAGTCAACAGGTATACCCCTTCCATCATCTTTGATAGTTATAGTTCCATTTTTTTTGTAATGAAAAATTATTTTTGAAGCAAATCCTGCTAATACTTCATCAATACTATTATCTAAAATTTCATTAACTAAGTGATGAAGCCCATCTTGGTTAGTGCTTCCTATATACATACCAGGTCTCTTTCTTACAGGCTCCAAACCTTCCAAAACTTCAATATCCTTTGCCTTATAGGTTGATTTTTTTGACATTTACCAACCTTATCAAAACTATTGTCTTAAAAAAATAAAAAAACCGCCCGAAGGCGGTTTTTAAAAAAAAATTATAATTATTTTTTATACGTCGTAATAAAGATTAAATTCATGTGGATGAGGTCTAAGATCCATCGGACTGACTTCGCTTTCTCTTTTATATGAAATATAAGTTTCAATATTATCTTTTGTAAAAACATTACCTTGTAATAAATATTTATGATCTTTTTCAAGAGCATCCAATGATTCTGATAAAGACCCTGGAGTTGAAGGAATTTTAGCGAGTACATTAGCAGGTGCTTCATAAATATTGATATCAGTTGGTTTTCCTGGATTAATTTTGTTTTTTACTCCATCTAAACCAGCCATTAATATAGCAGAGAAAGCAAGATAAGGGTTAGATGAAGGATCTGGACATCTAAACTCAACTCTTTTTGCTTTTGGACTAGCTGTGTAATTGTTTGGAATTCTTACAGAAGCTGTCCTGTTTGCTTGAGAATAAGCAATATTTACAGGGGCTTCAAAACCGGGAACCAATCTTTTATAAGAATTAGTTGTTGGTGCACAAAATGCTAAAAGTGAAGGAGCATGTTTTAAGATCCCCCCAATATAATGTAACGCAAAATCACTTAAATCTGCATAGTTGCCTTTTTTATACATTAATGTCTTTTTATTTTTCCAAACACTAGAATGTACATGCATTCCTGAACCATTATCTTCAAAAAGAGGCTTGGGCATAAAAGTTGCAGTCATGCCATGCTGCTTTGCAACATTTTTTACGACATATTTGTATCTTAAAAGATCATCTGCCATTGATAAAAGAGGAGAGAATTCTAAATCAATTTCACATTGACCTCCCGTTGCTACCTCATGGTGAGAGGCTTCAACATTAATTCCAATTTCTTCCATTGTTAATACCATCTCAGTTCTAACATCTTGTAAACTATCTGATGGGGGCAATGGAAAGTACCCACCTTTATGTCTTGGTTTGTGACCTAGATTTGGATTTTCATCTCTACCACTATTCCAAGCACCTTCTATCGAATCAACCTCATGAAAAGCAAAGTTAGAACCTGAATCATATTTAACATCATTAAAAACGAAAAATTCAGCTTCTGGTCCAAAATATGCAGTATCTCCCATTTTAGAAGATTTCAGATATTTCTCTGCTTTTTTAGCAATGTATCTTGGATCTCTCTCATAACTTTCATAAGTAATCGGATCTACAACATCACAAGTAAATGCAATTGTTTTTTCAGAATAAAAAGGATCAATATATGCCGTGGTAATGTCTGGAACCATAGCCATATCACTGTTTTCTATTGATTGAAATCCTCTAACAGACGAGCCATCAAATCCCACACCATCACTAAATAGATCTTCAGTTAGATACTTAATAGGTATGGAGATATGGTGAGTCGATCCTGGTAAATCTGTAAACCTAAGATCAACCATTTTAATGTTATCATTTTTTATTTTTTTTATAAGCTCTTTTGGAGTCTTGCAGTTATATTTCATAATTACCTCACACTTTTAAACGATTAATCTCACTTATTGAGATTAACTTATTTATTTTCATGCTCTAGTTATGAAATCTTATGGATCTGCGTTCCTTCAGCCTGAAGCCTACTTCCGATCTATTATAAAATAGATTGAACGATTTATAACTTTTGCATGCGTTCCTTCAGCAAAATGCCTACTTCCGACTCTTTCGAGTTGAACGATTATGGCCTAATTACTTGCTTTTTTTTAAATGTAAAGAAAAATTAGACAGCTTCACTGTCTTTTTCTCCTGTTCTTATTCTTAATACCTGTTCAATATTTGAAACAAATATCTTTCCATCTCCAATTTTTCCTGAATATGCTGACGATTTGATCGAATCAATTACATCATCAACCTGACTGTCTTCAACTATTACCTCTAGTTTCATTTTTGCCAAAAATTCATCATCATAAGTATCATCAGTTTCAATTCCCCCAGTTGAACCTCTTTGCCTTCCAAATCCTTTAACATCTATAACAGTCATGCCTGATATACCGAGTTCATGGAGTGCGTCTTTAACATTTGATAGTTTAAAAGGCTTAATTATTGCTTCTATTTTTTTCATATTGTTGCTATCCTTTTAATAGCTTCTGAAATTTTTTCTATAGAATTTGCAAAACTTATTCTTACATAATTATCAGCTTTATCACCAAAGCTTGTTCCGGGAACCAAGGCTACACCTTTTTTTTCAAGAGCTAAATCTGAAAATTGCTTTCCAGTTAATCCAGTTTTTGAAATATTAGGAAATGCATAAAATGCACCACCTGGATTAAAACATTTTAATTTACTCAGTTTATTTATTTCTGTGTGCAAAAAATCCTTTCTCTTTTGAAATTCATCAACAATTTTATTCAACTCATCTTGAGGCCCCTTAAGAGCTTCAATACCAGCATATTGCGATATTGATGTTGGACAAGAGTGATTATTTACACACAACTTATTTGCATAATCGATTAGATTATTTGGCCATATGCTCCAGCCAAGTCTCCAGCCTGTCATACAATATGTTTTACTCCAGCCATCTAAAATAATAAGTCTGTTATGTAAATTTTTATATTTGAGCAATGTAGGCATTTTGCAATTATTAAAAATAATTTTACTATAAATTTCATCACTTAAAATATGTAATTTTGGATGTTCTTCTAATATTTTCACTAACCTATCAATTTTATTTTTATTCATAAAAGCGCCAGTAGGATTATTTGGATTATTAATAATTATTAAACTTGTTTTAGGTGTTATTAAATTTATTAACTTATCTAAATTTATTTCAAAATTATCATCTTCATCTAAATATAATGGTACTGGTGTAGCTCCGCTAAATTTTATCATTGATCTATAAATTGGAAAACCAGGATCAGGATAAATAATTTCTTTTTCAGCTCCTCCAAAAATTAAAGCGGAAATAAAAATAACAGGCTTGCCACCTGGAGTAATTAAAATATTTTCAGGATTAATTGATTCATTGTAATCATTTGATATTTTTTCTGCAACAGCATCTCTTAATTCTGGTATTCCGTTTGATGGAGTATATCCATGTTTACCATCTTTAATTGCTTTTATAGCAGCTTCCTGTATATTTTTTGGAGTAGGAAAATCTGGCTGACCAATACCTAGATTTATTATATCCTGACCTTTGGAAGCCAAATCATTAGCTTTTGCAAGAACAGCAAACGCTGTTTCAGTCTCTAGCTCAAATATTCTTTTTGAAACTTGCATTTATTTGATATAGCGAAAATAAATAAAAATTTAAACTTTTTATTATCTTTTATGGCGAACGTAGCTCAGTTGGTTAGAGCGCGGCCTTGTGGTGGCCGAT
>MDSV01219549.1_pt1 | contig 12007 bp, 13 predicted proteins | sample 810851 | NCBI WGS metagenome assembly MDSV01 (sample SAMN05326640, study PRJNA326480) | marine metagenome | isolation source: seawater | place: Atlantic Ocean: North East | collected 2012 | reverse complement strand
ATTTAAGTTTTTTTATTAAAGTCGTGTTATACGTCACCTAGGTTTTATCAAAATTATGGACAGTTTTGAAATAAATAAAATCATTGCTGCAATCTTGCTTACTGCACTAATAGTAATAGGTATTGGAAAATTTACAGATATTCTTTTCCATGTAGAAAAGCCTGAGCAATCTGCGTACAAAGTCGAAGGTTTAGAAACAAAAACCGTATCTACTGACACAACTAAAGAAAAAATAGAAGAAAAAATAGATATTGGTCAGTTACTTGCAATGGGGGATTTAGCACATGGAGAAAAAGTTTTTAAAAAATGTAGTGCTTGCCATATGATTGTAAGTGATGGAAAAAACATGATTGGGCCTAATTTGTGGGGGGTAATAGGAAGACAAGCGGGATCAGTATCGGATTATAAATATTCTAAAGCAATGGTAGCCTATGGCAAAAAATGGAGTTTTGAAGAAATGAACTCATATTTAATTAAACCCCAAGCCTATGTTAAAGGAACTAAGATGGCTTTTGCGGGTCTAAGAAAAGAAAAGGATAGAGCCTCGGTCATTCTTTTTATGAACTCTAAAAGTAGCAACCCAAAACCTCTACCTTAATTTAAACACCAGTTAATTATACTTTTTTGAGCATGAACTCTATTTAGAGCTTGTCTCCAAACTACTGATTGTTTTCCATCAATGACATCGTTAGAAACTTCTTCGCCTCTTCCCACTGGAAGGCAATGCATAAATATTGCGTCAGGTTTTGCCATTTTCATTAGTTTGTTGTTAACCTGATATTTTTTTAAATCTTTTTTTTTTGCTTTCTGATTTACCTTGTCGTTCATAGAAATCCATTTGTCTGTCATAACGCAGTCAGAATCCTTTACGGCCTCTTCAGGTTTTGGCGTTATTAAAATACTAGCTTTGTTAGATTTTACCCATTTCAACATTTTTTTACTTGGTGAATATTTTTTAGGGCAGCCAATTTTTAGTTGGAAATTAAATTTACCAGCGGCTTCGATTAAGGAGTTGGACATATTATTGTTTCCATCCCCAAGCCAGGAAATAATTTTATTTTTAATCGATCCTTTTGTTTCTTCAAAGGTAAGAATATCTGACATAATTTGACAGGGATGACTTTGCTCTGAAAGACCGTTAATAATTGGAATATCTAAATGTTTTCCAAATTCCTCTAGATGCTTATGCGATGAAGTTCTTAACATTACGATGTCTACATATTCGGTAAGGACTTTTGCAGTATCTTTGAGTGTTTCATTTCCTTTTCCATAATGAATACCATCTGGATTTAAAATTATAGAGGACCCACCAAGTTGTTTCACTGCAATATCAAATGACATTCTTGTTCTAGTAGAGGGTTTTTCAAAGATCATTGCCATAGACTTGCCCTCAAAAGGTTTGTCTTTATCAGGGGCAGATTTATTAAAATTTTCCCTTTTTTGCTTTCTAGCTTTGGCTTCCTCTATGATAGACCTTAAGTCATTTGAAGAAAGATCAGATATATTTAAAAAATTTTTCATTATTTTTTTTTACAAACTTTTTCTATTATTTTTAAAGCTAATTTAATTTCTTTTTTTGTAACTGTTAAAGGAGGCAAAAGTCTGACAACATTCTCTGCGGCTCTCACTGTAAGTAGATTGTTTTTCATTAATTCATTTATAAAATCAGTTTGATTAGTTTGTAATGCCAGTCCAATAAGAAATCCTTTACCTCTTATCTCTTTAATAATCTTAGGAAATCTTTTTTGTAGCAATTTTAATTCTTTAATGAAGAAATTACCATTTTTTCTGACACTATTTAAAAAACCTTTTTTAAACATTACATCTAGGACGGCATTTCCTACGCTCATTGCTAATGGATTGCCGCCAAAAGTAGAGCCATGCGTTCCAGGTTTCATTCCTGATGCAACTTTTTTATTCACAAGTACAGCTCCAATAGGAAAACCTCCGCCTATTCCTTTTGCTATAGGTACAATATCTGGCTTAATCTTTGCGTATTCATAAGCCATAAATTTTCCACTTCTTCCAACACCACATTGTACTTCGTCTAAAATAAGTAAAATTTTTTTTTTGTTACATAGTTTTCTAAGCCCTATCAAACAGTAATCGGGAATTACTTTAATTCCACCTTCTCCCATTATTGTCTCTACCATAATTGCAGCTGTTCTTTTTGTTATAGACTTCTCTAACTTTTTATGATCCCCAAATTCAAAATGATCAAATCCATCAACTTTTGGAGAGAAGCCTTCTGTCATTTTTTTACTTCCACTGGCAAATATTGTGGCTAGTGTTCTGCCGTGGAAACTATTTTTAATACATAAAATTCTATTTTTTTTAAATTGACCTTTTGAATAAAAATATCTTCTGGCAAATTTTATTGCGGCTTCAGTGGCTTCAGCTCCAGAGTTTTGAAAAAAAATATAATCCGCGAAAGTTTTTTGTTTCAATCTTTTAGCCAATTTTTCCTGCTCTGGTATAGTAAAAACATTAGATACGTGCCAAACTTTTTTTAATTGTTTTTCTACAGCTTTATTTAAATAAGAATTTGAATGACCTAAACAATTCACAGCAATTCCTTGAACAAAATCTAGATATTTTTTCCCATTATTAGCGTATAGAAAACTCCCTTTTCCTTTTTTAAAAGAAATTTTTTTTCTATTATAGGTATTTAAAATTGCACTCATGTTTAAGATTTTATCTTATATCCTTTTCTAAATAAAATATAAGCTGTAAACCAGCTTAAAAAGCCTAAAATTGTTAGGTAAATAATACCGATCTTTAAAGACCCATCAGCATTACCAAGAAAACTGTATCTCAAACCATCTATCATGTAAAAGAATGGATTTAATTTACTTATTGTCTGTAAAAACTCAGGCAGCCTATCAATTGTATAAAATGTACCTGATAGAAAAGAAAGTGGAATTATAATAAAATTTGTGACTGTTGCCATGTGGTCAAATTTTTCGGCCCAAAGGCCAGCAATAATACCTATGTTTCCTAAAATGAAAGATGATAAAAATGTATATAAAATCAAGATCAAAAAATATTTAACCTTAATATCAATCAATAAATAAAAAGTTAAAATTGAGATTGCTGCTATCATAAAACTTCTAGTAACTGAAGCTAAAGAGACTGAAATTGTAACTTCAGTTGCTGATAATGGAGCATAAAGTAAATCAACTATGTTTCCTTGTATTTTTCCAATCATAAAAGACGAAGATGAATGGGAAAAAGATTGTTGAATTACTTGCATGGCGATTAAGCCGGGCGCTAGAAAAACAACAAACGGAAAGCCCAAGACCTCGCCTCTTTCGGCTCCTATAGCAACTGATAGAACTAGAAAGAATAGAAGAGATGAAACTAATGGAGAAAAAATCGTTTGTATCCAAACGTTTAAAAATCTAAGCACTTCTTTCTTATATAAAGTCCAAGCTCCTACCCAGTTAATTACACCAAATCTTCTCTTTCCAATTTTATATTTTTTTATCATTTCAACCATTGATAGACTTATAACCCTTAATTTAAAAAAGCTGTGCAAAACTAGTTCTATTAACAGCTTATTAGCTTTTTAATGTTTTAAACTACAACATAATGTTTTAGCTTTTAAAAAAATACTAAATATTGAAAATATATACAATGAGTTGGACTAGCGAGAAAGTTGAAAAATTAAAAGAACTATGGTCAAAAGGTCATACAGCAAGTCAAATTGCTGAGATGCTAGGGGATACCACTCGAAATGCAGTGATAGGTAAAGCTCATAGGCTCAAACTAGAAGCTAGGGCCCCTTCAAAACAGCAGTCAGGTCAACCAAAATCAAGGGATGATAAGCAAGTTACAAGAAGAAGCGCTGCAGCTCCAATGTCTAGAAAGGCGAAATTTCAATCAATTTTACTTGATAAAAATTTTGAGGCTGAAAATCCAAAATCTTTAGAAGAACTAACAGAAAATACTTGTAAGTGGCCAATTGGACATCCTAATGAGGAAAAATTTTACTTTTGTGGAAGAAAACCTGAAGGTGAATTCCCATACTGTAAATTACACGTTTTATATGCCTTCCAACCTAAAAACCAAAAAGAAGATGATTTGGGTAATGATATTCCAGAATTTGTTGAGAAAAAAATTAAATCTGCTTAATATTTTATATTAACTCTAAAATTTTATTGCAAGCTGCATTGGTTTGGTTTTTAAGAATTATATTATTATCTGTTGCGAATTTTTCAATTTTATCTTTCTTTAGGTCGAAAAGATCAATAGCTTTTTTTATTTTTAGATCAATCTTATTCAAATCTTTAATTTCTAGTTCAAAACCAAACTCTTTTTTAAATTTTTCCTCAATAGTATCATTGGGTATTCTTTTGTAAAATGTGTTATGAATTTTTTCAGCATAATTCAAAAATATAACAGGTTTTTTTTGCACGATTAGATATTCAATAGCCATTCCACCATTATCTGTTATTAAAATATATGATTGATTCAATGTTTTTAAATTAGATATATCCAAATTCATTTCAAAATTTTTATTATCTTTGTAGTTTTTTTTTAAATCTTTAATAGTTTTATTTCCTCTTTTTATTAATTCTGGATGTATTCTAAAAATAAGTTTGAGTTTTTTTTCTAAGAGTATATCAATAATTTTTTTAGAATGATCATTAAAAATATTTTTACTTGACTTGTTCCATGAAGGAGCAAATAAAATTTTTTCTTTTTCGATATTATCTTTTTTTTCTTGCTCTAGTTTTTCTAAATAAGAGTACCCGATATTAAAAATTTTTTTTTTAGAATAATTATAAGTTTTTTCATTAATTTCCAATTCTTTTTTTTGATAATCTCCATTAGTAAAAATAATATCATAATGTTGAAATGCTGAGTGAGTGTAGTCTTTTTTTGTACTTACTAATGAATGAAAAATATATAAATAGTTTTTACAGTTTTTTGATTTTTTTATTTCATGATTACCAAGGTCAGTTAGTGTCATAATCAGCATGTCACATTTCAATACCGTGAAAAGTAAAATTCTTATAATTCCACTACCAATAAAAATAGGTTTAATATTATTTTTAAATAATTCTAAGTCTTTTTTGTCTGATGTTAAATAAATTAAGGCTATGTTTTTCTCGTTACCTAGAGACTCTATAAGATTTATAAAGTAATTTCGATAATTTTTGGATTCTGAATAAACGATAATTGTCTTGCGACTTTCAAATTTTATTTTTTTTTTAAAGGTTAAATATCCCTTTATTGATGAAAAAAAACTCATGATATAATATTAATAATTTCATTTACATTTATCTTTACCGGATTGTTTGCTAAACGCTGTTCATTTATACCTGATAAAATTTTTGTCTTTTCCTTTTGAATATTTATGCCTAAAGACTTAAAATTATCGTTTAAATTTACCAGTTTTTTTAATTTTTGTATAAAGAAGAATAGTTCATTTATAGTCTTTGTCTTTGTCAGTTTAAAAATTATTTTATACCTAGCCATTAAGTCAAATCTAGCTTTCGCATATTGTGCATTTTTATAATTAAATAATAATAATTTATCTAAAGTTAGAGATACAGCGTGACCATGTGGTATTCCAAAGTGTGCTGTAAATGGGTATGAGATAGCATGTGGCGCAGTAGTTTTAGAGATAGCAATAGCTTTTCCAGACATGTGGGCTGCTATCATCATTTTTTCTGCATTAACGCTGCTTGGTCTATTAACAAAATCGGTAAAGCTCTTTAAAGAATACTCTAATGATTTCTTTGCGAATTTTACACTCTGTGAAGTTGATCTAATTGAAAGAAGTGACTCGATTGATTGAGCTACAGCATCAAAACCTGAGCTCGCCTTGATTGACTTGGAGGCGGAGAGAGTTAATTTTGGTAATAGAAAAAATTTGTTTGGTTTAACTTTTTTTTGATCAACAGTATATTTTGTTTTGTTTATATACATGACCGCATTAGGTGTTACCTCTGCACCTGAGCCCGATGTTGTTGGAATAGCAATCAAAGGATAGCTTTTAAACTTTGGAACGTCATTCTTCGTGATTATCTTTTTTATATTTTTAATTTTGTCTACAACGCTAGCAATTTTTCCATAGTCAATTACTGCTCCGCCTCCAACTGCTAGAATAACATCAGGATTAAAATTTTTTATTTTATGACTAATTTTTTTAAGTTCCGAGAATTCAGGGAAATTATTTTTTTTAAAATAATATTTTATTTTTTTATTAGTGTGATTATCAAAAATTTTTTTTGCTCCAGATTTAAAAAAAGAATTTTTTCCAGTTATCAAAAATACTTTTTTTAATTTTTTATTATTCAGATATTTATGAAGTTTTATTAAATTATTCATCACATATTATTTTTTCATAAATTGTTCTTTTATTTTTAATAATTTTTTTGGTCTAATTAAATTTTTCATTGAACCATTTTTAATTTTTACCTCTAAAAAACTGGGCCCAGTAGATTTTATAAAATGTTTTATTTTTTTGTTAATTTGATCATAATTAGATATTTTGTAATAATTTTTATAACCCAAACTTTTAGATAATTTTAGAAAATCAATTCCCTCAGCGGTTGTCGTTTGTCTTCCAACTGACTCGTGGGAGTTATTATTTAGTATTATATGTTTTAAATTTTTATTTCCAATATGGCCAATTGTTCTTAGTGAGCCCATATGCATAAGAATTGATCCATCTCCATCTAAGCAAAAAACTTTGTTCTTTGACTCATTTGCATATCCCATTGCAACCATTGATGAGTGTCCCATACCTCCTACCATATAGAAGTCATTTCCATTTGAAAGTTTTTTTTGACTTCTCAATTGCATTAGTTCACGTGAGGTAAAGCCAGTAGTAGAAATTATTTTTGACTTTTTAGGAACATGTCTAAGGAATTCAATGATAAAATCTTTTCGTTCTAATTTATTTTTTTCTTTTACGTTTTTTTTATTTGATTTTTCTATTTTCAATGTGTTTTTTTCTATCAAACAACCTATAATTTTTTTTGTTTTATAGGCTTTCTTTATTAGTTTACTTAATTTAGAGAGATCCTTTGAATTCCTTAATAAGCAAAATTCTATTTTAAGTAGCCTGAGTAGTTTTTTTGTAATTTTACCTTTTGCTTTATGTTGCGGTTCATCATTTGCACGTGGAGAGCCTCTCCAACCAATAATTAATAACAATGGAATTGAATAAACTTCCTTACTTGCAATTGATATTAAGGGATTTATTGCATTACTTAATCCAGAGTTTTGTAGATAAATACAAGCAATTTTTTTAGTAGCAAGGTAGTGCCCAATACCTATCGAAGTTGCAGCCCCTTCATTTGAAGCTATAATATGTTTTTTTTTTGGTAATTTTTCTAATCTTGAGGATAAATTTTTTAAAATACTGTCTGGCACTCCTGTAAAAAAATTTATGTTATTTTTTTTTAAATTTTTTAATAGATTTTCTACAGAAATCATTATTTTATTAAATTTATCACTTGTCCTACCGAGCTAATTTTACTCTCTAATTCAAAAGATCTTTGATTTTTTAAAATTGTTTGTGCTACATTTTGCATTGCAGGATAAGATGCTCTTAACATTTGATTGGCATATATAACTATTTTGAAACCATTCTTTATTAAATCAGACTCTTTGGTTTTTGAGTAAGTGGAAGGTACAGACACTAATGGTTTATAGTAACTTGTTTTTCTAAAAATTTTAGAGAAAGAAAATATTTCTTTTGGATTATCTTCTTTACTGTGTATTAAAATAAGATCGGCGCCGGCTTCGGAGTAAGCTTTCGCTCTTTTGAGGCCGTCATTTAATCCTTTTCCTAAGATAAAGCTCTCAATTCTTGCGCCAATCAAGAAATCTTTAGAATTTCTAGTCTTCTTAATTATGTCTATTTTTTTACAAAAGTCTTTAATCGAGTCTTGTTTCGCACCAGACTGATCTTTAAAAAGTGAGTTTTTTTTTAATCCAATTTTATCCTCAATCATTATAGCTGAAACACCTAATCTTTCTAACGATCTTGTAGTGAATGGTAAGTGTTCGATTCTTCCACCATTGTCAGCATCGAAAATAATAGGTTTTGTTGTTACATCTAATATGTCGGCCAAGCCATTGAATCTAGATGAAAAATCTAAAGCTTGATTATCAGGTTTTCCTTTAACGCTCGAGTCTGTTAAGCTTGAGGACCACATTGCATGAAATTGTTCAGAACTATTTTTTTTTTCAAATTTTATATTTTCTGTAATCAATCCTGACAATGGGCTGTGGGACTCCAAAACTCTAACCAATTTTTTAGTATCCAGCAGTCTTTTTAAAATTGATACTCTGGACATAGGTGTTAGATGGTTAACAAGAGTAGACTTAATAGAAGAAGATGAAATGTTTTTACTATAAGGCACTTCTATAAGTTTTCCTTTATTTTTTTTTAATAATTTAATTACATTTTCTCTAGTTTTTTTTTGAACTCCTTTTTTCCAATCATCGCCATGAATAAAATAATCTGGTTTAAGCTTGTTTAATATATTGGTGTAATCCCAAGTATCCTGTTTAATAATTTTGCTTACATTTTTAAGACTTTTTACAATACGATGTCTTTCATTAAAGCTAAGAGTGGGTATATCTTTGTATTCAGCTATTGCAGCATCTGATAGCAAGCCTATTACAACTGTTCCATGCTTTTTTGCTTTATCAATTATATTAAGATGCCCTGAATGCAAAATATCAACAGCTAAAGGTACATAAACTATTTTGGTTTTTTTCATTAAATGCTTTTTATTATAATTATTTTACAATCCTTCTAAGTTTGTACACTAATGTATTCGTTTTTTGAATATTTTTTTTATACGGACTTTTATTCCTGACCGAAACTTCTTTTTCTTATTACTTCTTTAGCCCTAAGATCGCAGGCAAACTCAAGAAGCAATCTAGATTTAAAAGACATTGCTAAAGGAATCCATTTACTCTCTTCCGGTGATGGTGAGTAGCTTTTAGCAGCCTTAACAATATCAGCATCAGCTAAAATTTCCTTAATAAGTTCACGTCTTACTTGGACTCCTTTTTTTTTTTCAGTCTTTCCTAAAGCTAAGGAACGACTGTATGAAACAAGTAGCGTTATAATGTAAAAAATTAAACCCTGATCAAAAAGTTCTTTAATTTTTTCAGATGTCAGACTAAAATTTTCAAAACTTTTTTTAATGCTATTAGCTACTAATTTAAAATAATCTATTTTAAATCCAAGGCCGATACTTTTAGAAACAGCAGAAGATACGTTGGGATAGACATAATATGAATAAAGTTGTTTTCGAATATATTGTGCATTTTTAATTTTACCAAAAAGATCCCAACCAAATGTTTTATCTTCAAAGTACCTTAGTTCTTCAATAAAACTTATATTATTTGCTTTAATTACTGAATTTCTAATTAATCTACCATTACAACCAAAAAGACCTAAGTGACCTAATGATGGATTGTGAATTTCTTTTTGCATATTTTTCAAAAGATCATCCCTATAAAATATTTTGTCAGTTTCATAATTATAAGTATCTGTTCTTTGATTCTTATTATTAACAATTCGTTTGAAATCAGAAAACACAAAATCACAATTATCTTTTTTAGCAAAAGAATATAAAATTTTTAAGGAATCTGGATGAATTAAATCGTCAACATCCATAAAATAAATATATTCTCCTTTAGCTTTTTCTAAACCTTTGTTTCTTGCGGCAGACTGGCCAAGATTCTTTTCCAATTTATATAATTTGAGATTCGGTAAATTATATTCATTAATTATAGCAGAACTATCATCTGTCGATCCATCGTCGACTATTATGATTTCAATCGGTTCTTTAAAATTTTGATTTATTATAACATTTAAGCAATTTTTTATGTGAGATTCTGCATTATAAACAGGAATAATTACACTTACAGCAATCTGATATGACATTTTAATTTTTTTTAATTGAAAGTTTTAAAAGGAATTCTAGAAGACATTGACGGCATTTGTTTTCCAGCTTTAATTAAGCCTTTACCTGAGTATTCTAAAGCTTTTGATGGATCATGTGGTCTTCCACTGCAGAAATCACACGCAGGAAAAAAATTTTCCATTTTTACCAATCTTCTAATTTTTTCTTTCAAATTTTTATTTTCTGACAGTAAATCAACATAATCTGCTTTATTATCTGGAATGGCTTTTAGATTTGCTGCATTTGAAATAAAAGGGCAGGTATAAAGTTTACCGCTAATTAAAGTATATAATCGTTTTGCACAACATTCTTTGAATACTTGTTTTAGTCGAGATACATTTCTATTGTGCTTTTTAACAGTGCTACAATCCACCCAATTACCAGCAGGTTTTCTGTAAAAACCTAAATTAAATTTAGTTAGGCTTTTTATTAAGGAGTCTATATTTCTTGAAAGGTCATCATAATCAGTTATATAAAAATGAACTTTTTTACCTTTAAGAGTTTCTAATATCTCATCAGTAGGACAAATAGTTCCATTAGTATAAACATAAACAGTTCGATTTGGATCTTGATCTAATATTCCATTCGCTATTTCAGCCCATTTTTTATTCATTAAGGGTTCACCCCCTATTAACCTATACTCTGATATATGGTCAACATTTTTACTTAGAATTTCAACTGCTTTTAGAATTTCGGTATCAGTATTTTTTGCTCTTTCGTAATATTGCATTAAATTACAACAGCTTTCGCAATTCATAGAACATCTTTCTGTTACAACAACATCAACACTTCTTAAATAAGTTTTAGAGTCATCAAAATATAATTCATTTAAATTAATAGAATGCTCTACTTTTCTTGCCATATAAGATAGAGAGGTTCTGTGTTTGTGTTTATTCACATCATATGTTTTTAGAATTTTAAGTGGCGAATAAATATTTGTATAGCCCATTTCGATTAATTGTTCAGCACATTCGTCAAGCGCATGGTGTGCTATTACAAAATTTGCTTTTGGAAATTTTTTTGGTAAATCAGGAGTGTAAATTACATCAAGATTGCAATATTTTTTTTGTGATTTTCTTATTTCATTATCACAAAAAGCTACAACGTTTATTCCGTTATCTTTACATGAATATGCAATCGCTTCCGCTTCCTCAGTAAGTGAGTAAACTATAAGTGGTAAATCAGACTTTTTTAGTGAGTTTATATCTATATTTTCAACAAATTTTTCCATTTAGCCTTTTATTTCATGCTTGACTTAATAATAGTCGAAGAAATTTTTTTTGTATAGGGTAAATCTATTACTTTACCACCCCATATTTTCATAGTTTTTATCAAATCTTCCCTATACTTTGATTGGACCCCTTTTTTCCAATCATCACCATGAATAAAAAATTCACATCTAAAGCGTTTAGCTAGTTTACAAAAATCAGCCGGACCTTTGCTTGGAATTATAAGGCTTATATTTTTTATATTTTTAGCAATTTTTAATCTATCTTTATAACTAATTAAAGGCTTCTTCTTTTTGTAACTCAATATTCCTTCATTCGTAACAAGAGCTAATATTATATTCCCTTTTTTTTTTGCTTTTTCCAAAATATTTATATGACCATGATGTAGAAAATCTAAGCACATAAAGATTAAAACATAAGGTCTTTTAATTTTTTTATTATTTTTTGACATTTAATTGAATTTGTAAGTAAAAATTTCAACCTTGCTTTTTGTTTTTATCAAATATTTTTTTTAGATAATCTTTTATTTTTTTCCAATATATGCTGGCCGCTGCTCCTACAGTCGCAATAAACGCTATGATTGCCTGAATTATCATGCCACCAGTTCCGGGGTCTAAATAAGCGTATACACTTCCTATATAGGAAAAAGTAAACACTATGGATAACATTAATATTTTTTTTAACATATTACATATTATAATACTTATTTTAAATAAAACAAAATAATAGAAGAGGTCAGATGTTTATTAAAAAATATCTTAAATGGATAAGCACTTTTTTAGTTTTAACAGGCATTTTATTAACTAACTTAAATATGTATCCAATAAATATAAT
>MDSV01149843.1_pt1 | contig 12008 bp, 13 predicted proteins | sample 810851 | NCBI WGS metagenome assembly MDSV01 (sample SAMN05326640, study PRJNA326480) | marine metagenome | isolation source: seawater | place: Atlantic Ocean: North East | collected 2012 | reverse complement strand
GCCAACTACCTTGCCAGTAGCTAAGTCCACCATGGGCTCGTAGTAGGCGGTGAACTCATCCCGACTCAGCGCTTCGCGAAGCTCTTGTTCTAGCTGTAGTTGGGAAAAACGCTAGGTGAGCATTGCAGGGTCATAGACCACACAGCCGCCGGAATCCTGACTTTTGATATAGTACATGGCGGTATCGGCCGCTTCGATAAGACTGTCGATCGTCCTGCCATGATCCGGGTGTTGGGCCAATCCAAAGCTCGCACCACAGGACAATGTATAGCCTGCCACATCTATTGGCTGCCGCATCAAATCCAAGGCTTTCAGACACAGAGTCGATGCCTCATTTAAGTTGCCCACGGTAGGCAAGAACAAAATGAACTCATCGACACCAAAGCGGGCAAAAATATTCTCGGGGGCCAATGATGCCTTCAGGCGCTGACACAGAGCCGCCAAAAATTCATCGCCAATGCGGTGACCTAGGGCATCGTTGACGGTTTTGAAACGATCCAGATCGAAGAACACGAAGACAAAGGGTTTGGCCTGCGCCGAAGCCGAAATGGTTTCGAAATGTTTTTCTACAGAAGAAATCAGGTTATAGCGGCTAGGCAAACCGGTTAGCGCATCGAAGTTCAACTGCTGCAATATGAGCTCTTCTTCTGCCTCACGATGGGTGATGTCCATCAGGCTGAAAAAAAACAGGGAAGCCTCTGCTACGGCAGGCTGTAGCGTGTCGACCGAGCCAACACGCAACGCTACCCAGCTAGGGGACTCCCGGCGCTGCCCCCCTGCAACTTGATACGCAAGTCTATAGGCCCCAACTGCGCGAAAGACTGCCCACCCATGGGGGTAATGCGATCGTGCAGAAACTGGCTAAAGTTCTGTTGGTCTGTGGCCTGCAGCAGTGATGCGAAGGGCTTGCCATCTAGCGCCAGCGCACTGATGCCAAAGAGACTTTCGCAGGCATCAGTGGCAAAACGCATAACCCCGCTGACGTTTACGAGCAGCAAAAAAGTCCGGCCGAGCGCCCGTTATGGTATCGCAAATACGCTGCACATCTGGTGACAGGACTATTGGGTCTGCTCCCAACGCCTGGTTGATTAGCTTTATCAGGCGCAACGAATCCGTGCGCGGCTGATTTAGGGAGACAGGATCCGTGGGGCGATCAGCCATCTTCGGGTTCCGATTGGATGAAGGGCATTGGCCAAATCGGGAATACCCGAGCCAGGGCGGAAAGGGCTAAGGCGTGCTTCAGTTCACCGCACATTACCGCATCACGGACCTGCTCCTGGCTCATAAATTCTAGCTCAATAGCCTCGCCTGCACCCAAATCCTGCGGCTTGGTCAGTTCCACATCCGTGGCCAGCCAATGGTGGCAGAGGTGATTATGGAACGCCGGATTAGGCTCCACCGCGCCAAGGTATTGCCAGTTATCGCTTCTGTAGCCCGTTTCTTCCAGCAGCTCGCGCGCCGCAGCGGTTTTGCTGTCCTCGCCAGGATCCACCATGCCGCCAGGGGTTTCTAAGGTGTTATAGCCCACACCGAAGCGGAACTGGCGAATCATCAGCGAGCTTCCGTGTTTGTCCAGTGCGACCACATTGACCCAGTCCACAGATTCCAACACCAAACGGTCAAAGGTTTGGCCATTGCGCGGGTTGCGCAGCGTATCGATGCGCTTTTCAAACAGCATCAGGCCCGCGTCTTCATAGCGCGAGCCAAGGCGCCGCCATGTCAATTCGTCGTCACTCAACTACTTGTCCCTGCTTCATGTTTTGCCGTACAGCCTTGATGCCCTGCTACTTCACTGCCTCGCTACTTCGCCGCATCGCCGTCTGCACGAAACGGCTGCATACCTTGCTTGCCTAAGGCTGCCGTCCATGGCCGCACATGCTGTTCGGCGCGGACTTGAGTCAATGCATCTTCAACCCGTGCAAAGGTTGCCAAGGTATCCAACGACCGCAATGTGGGATCAATCATCAGCCACTCGCCCTGGCGCTGCTTGGCCAAGGCTTCGGCTGGCTCTACCCACTCGCCGGTGATGGTTTCTTGGGTATCTGATAACGCCACTTCATCCTCGGGTAGTGCAGCCAGAAAAAATCGCGTGTCGAAACGCCGGGGTACCGAGGGTGGTGTTAGCCAATGACTGAAGTACACCAGTCGGTCGGTGGCCATGGTCAGCCCGTAGCTATCGAGCAGGTCATGCCATGTCAGCTGTTGTTCCAGCAGACGCTGACGGTCAAGTCGCAAGCCCTCACGCTGAGCAGTAGGTATGCCAATAGCACCGATTGCATCCCGTGCTAGCAGTACCCCGCACTCCTCGAAACACTCCCGGGCTACCGCTACCCAGTAACGCAGACCCCCCTCGTTAATACCTAGCAGCGCACTGGCTTCCCTGTCGAGTAGATCCGGGCACAGTGCTGGCTGCCAGTCCGATGCCTCGACCTTGCCGCCGGGAAACACATGTAAATCGGGGAAATCGCCGCGACCCGGGCGTTTCATCATAAACACCTCAATGGCGGGCTGGGGTGCGTCGGGTTTGTCCCGGACGATCATCACCGTCGCCGCAAGGCGGATGTTTTCTCTTTGTAAGGGTTCCAAACGCTCTCCTCATTCGTCGCCATCTAAAGCGCCACCCGAAGCCTTAGTTTGGCCGCTGACGCATAAGGGCTCATACTCTTATTTTGCGACTTATGCCGTTTGCTATTGCGGTGGACTGACCCGGCGCTCTAGCGCGCCGAAGGCTATTTCTACCAAAATTGCCAGCACCGCGGCAGGTATCGCGCCACGTAAAATCATATCGGTGTCGTTCAAAGACAGCCCAACAACAATTGGCTCACCCAGGCCGCCTGCGCCAATAAACGCGGCCAAGGTAGCCGTACCAATGCTAATTACCGCTGCGGTGCGGATACCAGCAAAGATAGCTGACGTTGCCAAGGGCAAGCGCAGATAACGCAGTTGTTCCCACGGCCCTAACCCCAAGGCCATGGAAACCTTAACCAAGGTCGGGTCGGTATTAGCTAAGGCAGTAATGGCGTTACGCACAATGGGCAGCAATGAATATAGGAACAGCGCGATAATCGCCGGAACAAAACCAATGCCAAATACGGGAATCATCAGCGCCAGAAGGGCTAACGAGGGCACGGTTTGCATCAAGCCGCAAAAATAAACCAGCCCCGCGGCCAGCCGCCGGCGTCGATACACCAGTAAGCTCAGACTCAAACCAATGGAAATTGCCGCCAACAAGGCGGTTCCCGTAAGCTGCAGATGGCGCAAAAAGTGGCCCCAAAGTTCGACCACCCATGCTGGCTGACTCCAAGCTGTCTGTCCTTCCATGCGCTCTAGATCGGCCACACCCAGCCGCGCCGAGTTGTCATCAATGAACTCAGCAGCCACTTCAGCAAAGCCCAACCCCTGAAGTGCAACCTTGGCGTTTAATGCCTGAACCTGCGATTCCTTGAGGATGTTATGCAGACCCGCCAAGGCGCTGCGTAACTCCACCGAGGCATTAGCCTTCACCAAGGTGGCGGCCCGGTACTCGGGGAAATAGCCCAAATCGTCCTGCAAAATTCTTAGCCGATAGCGCTGTAACTCGCCATCGGTACTGTAGGCGTCTGTGACATCAATGGCTTGGTCATCCATGGCCTGATACGCAAGGGCATGTTCAATGCCGGTCACCGGCTGACTTAGACCATAGCGTTGAGCAAGACCTGGCCAACCGTCCTCGCGCCGCAAAAACTCATGGCTAAAGGCGAAAACCAGCTGAGTACCTTGCAGATCGCCAATACGCTCAAGCCCTAGGGCTGCAGCCTGTGCGTCACGTACTACGACAGCGTAGGTGTTATTGAAGCCATATTCGGACAGCAACTCCAGGCCATCGGCCTGTAGCGCCTGATTGATCTGTTGCCGTGTTGGGTTCCCGGGCAAATTCAGCACCGCTTGGCTGAGGGTGCCGGTGTATTCGGGGTATAAATCGATTTCGCCATTTTTCAGTGCTTCGTAGCAGATCAATGTGCCACCCAAGCCGAACTGGCGGGTGACCGTATAGCCTTGCGCCTCTAACACTTGGGCGGCAATTTCCGCCAGCAAGTAGCTTTCACCAAAGTTCTTACTGCCCACGACCACGGCGCGGTTTTCCTGACTAGTCTGACCAGCCTGCACACCGGTCCAGTATAGCAATAAACACAATAACCACAGTCCCTTGCTCATGACAGTTGACTCTCGATTAAGCGCTCGGCATAGGGGCTTGCCGGATGCGCCAACACCTCTGCTGGCGCGCCACTTTGCACTACTTCGCCTGCATCGAGTATGACCATGAATTCAGCGAGTCGTTTGGCTTCGCGCAGATCGTGGGTCACCAACACCGTAGTCGCTGGTGTTGTTTCGCGGACCTGCTCAAAACTTTCGTAAAGGCCCAAACGGGTTATGGGGTCTACTGCAGAGAACGGTTCGTCGAGTAATAATATGTGCGGTTGCAGCATCAGCGCGCGGCAGATACCCAAACGCTGCTGCTGCCCGCCGGAAAGCTGACGCGGCAGGCGTGTCGCTACATCGGCAGCTAGGCCGACCGCGCGCAGTAATTCATCAAAGCGCGCCTGCATGCGCGGCTCAGGCCAGCCTTCGAGTTGTGCAACCAAGGTGACATTCTGCTGGGCAGTTAAGTGCGGAAACAAACCGGCACCCTGCACCGCGTAGCCAATACCGCGGCGAAACGCTTCTAAACCCTGTGTCGGCACTTGCTGTCCAAACACTTCAACCCCGCCCGTATCAGGCTTTTCTAGGCCATTGATCATTTGCAGTAGAGTGGTTTTGCCGCTGCCACTGGTGCCGACAATGGCGGTGGTTTGATCCTTGGGCAGACTCAGGGTCAGGCCGCAAAACACCTCGAGGCTGCCAAAGGACTTGGCAACATCATTAAAGGCGACGGCCACGTCGGGCTGTTGTTTTTCTGCTGACAAGGGCTAGGCCAACCCGTACTTGGTTTTCAGTTCGGCGCTATATTGGCCCAGTTCGCCGAGAATGCGCTGTTTGTTGTCACTGAGACTTTCTGCCGCTAGTGCGGCCAAACGCTGGTCAAACCCGGCTAGGTTGAGCCAGTCACCCTCCCCTGCAAGTTTGTCTTTGACGTACTCCTGCCATACGGCGCTTTCATCCGCTGACATTAGGTGCGCAAAGGACCGTGCTTTCATGCGCGCTGCTAGGGTTGGCAAGCGCCCATCGCGGAAGTCCATGGTGGAAAAACCGCCAGCAGCAATCTCCTGATACAGATGCTTGGCGCGGGCCTTGTCTTCATCTTGCAAAAACGCGCCGTAGAGTGCGGCGTCTGGATCATGCTCTGGCGGTGGTCCATCTTGAACATAGGCGCGGCGTATCTTTTGCGCCAGCGCTGGTTGTTTTAGCCGACGCCAACGCTCCTTAATCTCGCGCTTGGACAGCCCCAGCGTTTGCAAATTTTCTTCGGTTAACACCTCAAAGGGCGCTACAAAAGGACTGCGATTCACTTTCACTTCGCGCAGCGGCGCCCGAGTTTGACCCTTGGGCACATACAGCCTGCTGCGTATTTCGTCTTCAGACCAGTCCAGCAGGCATTCGACCTCTTGACCAAGATCCGCCACCACGACCGAATTGGTATTACTGGGGTGGCGGGTAAGAGAAATGATCGGCGCGACGTTGCAGCGCTCCTTGCCGTACATGGCCGAGACATGCGCGCAGAGCCGAGTACCGAAAGGCTCTAGCAACGGCTTTACATTCTTTTTCTGCCGCAGGCTGTAGTAATACTCGAATAGCTTGGGTTGCTTGGCCTTAAGCAGCCGCGCCATACCAATGGTAGCGTGCACGTCGGACATAGCGTCATGCGCCTGCCCATGATCGATGCCATTGGCCTTGGTCAGTTCTTCCAGTTTGTAAACGGCTTCGCCGTCTGCATTGGTTGGCCACTCGATACCTTCGCGACGCAGGGCCCCTGCCGCACGTACCAGATCAACCATATCCCAGCGCGTGTTGCCGTCGCGATACTCCCGCGCATAGGGGTCTTGCAGATGCCGGTAGAGGGCGTAACGCATGAATTCATCGTCAAAACGCAGCGAGTTATAGCCGAGGGCGCAGGTGCCGGGTACGGTAAACTCCTGCATGATTTTTTCTAGGGCCTGAAACTCACTGATGCCTGCCTCGGCCAGTTTCGACGGCGTAATGCCGGTAACTAAGGAGGCATCTGGGTTGGGTAGCACATCGTCGGGCAGGCACACAAAAAAACACAGTTCTTCGCCAATGGGGTTTAAATCCAAGTCCGTGCGGATGCCAGCGAACTGGACAATACGATCCCATTTCGGGTTGGTTCCCGTGGTCTCAAGATCGTACCAATAGAAAGTGTCCGCCATGTTCGCTAACCTCACCAGCAATGCCAAAACCATACCCTAATCCGCGCGCGCTGGCCTTGCACTTAGGCCCGCTGATTGCGCTATCTGCGTTTTTTGCGCTGTGGTACACAGGTGGCAACTATGCGGCCGCCGTAACCTTGGGGGTTACCACTTGGGTGGTTATTTGGTGGATCTTTGAACCCATTGCCATACCTGCAACTTCGCTGCTGCCAATGGCCCTGCTGCCGCTGTTTGGCATCATCTCGCCGAAAGAACTTGGCGCAGCCTATGGTAACCCGCTGGTGCTACTGATGATGGGCGGCTTCCTGCTTGCCTCGGCGCTAGAACGCAGCGGTGCGCATCGGCGCATTGCCCTGTATCTGGTCCGCGCATTCGGCGGCAACAATTCGCGGCGTCTGGTTTTTGGCTTTATGTGTGCTAGCGCTTTTTTAAGCATGTGGATTTCCAACACCTCTACCACCCTGATGCTGCTACCTGTTGCCCTTGCAGCCCTAGAAAAATCTGAGGACCCGCATTTGGCTGGGCCCTTGTTGTTGGGCATCGCCTACGCCGCCAGCATCGGTGGCATTGGCACGCCCATTGGCACACCGCCCAACATGGTGTTTATGGGTGTTTATACCGAGGTTACCGGGTCCGCTATCGCTTTCGGCCAGTGGATGCTCTGGGCCTTGCCCGTAGTGCTGATAATGCTGCCCATTGCCGGCTTTTGGATCACCCGCGGCGTATCCAAACAAGGCGGTGTAGCGCTGCCGGAAAGCGGCGAGTGGCGCAGTGGAGAACGTCGTGTACTGACGGTTTTTTCCATCACTGCTGCACTTTGGATCACCCGTAAAGGACCGTGGGGCGGCTGGAGTGAATGGGTAGGCCTGCCCTATGCCAATGACGCCATGATCGCATTTCTGGCGGTGGTTGCCCTGTTTGTTATTCCAAGCGGCGAGACTCGCGACGACGGTGAGCCTGAGCGCCTACTCGATTGGCAGACTGCCGAGCGCATCCCTTGGGGCATGCTGCTGTTATTTGGTGCCGGTATAACCATTGCTACTGGCTTCACCAACTCGGGGCTGAGCACCAGTATTGGTCAGTCTCTAGAGCAGTTATCGACTTTGCCCCTGCTGCTAATGATCGCCATTATTTGTCTGGCGGTAACCTTTCTTACCGAGGTCACCAGCAATATGGCCACCACTACCCTGCTAATGCCCATTCTAGCCGCCGCGGCCATGGGCGCAGGCACGGATCCAGCGCTGTTTATGATACCCGCTGCCATGAGCGCCTCATGCGCCTTTATGCTGCCGGTGGCGACACCACCTAATGTGATTACCTTCGCCACCGGACGCTTCTCCATTCAGACCATGGTACGTGAGGGTGTGGTGCTGAATTTGGTTGGCGTCGTCGTGATCAGTACTGCAGGAGTGCTACTGCTCGGCAATCTTTGACGACTGCATCATAGAAGTACCATTACGGTGCTTGCTGGTGAAAACGGCAAATGCCAACATGCTCCGGTCTTATTTTGAGTCACTGCTCATGCATGTTGTTAAGGGCGTTTTGGCCTCCCTTTCGATCACCATCGCCACTCTGGCCGTTTGCGTGGTGCTGTTTATTTGGGTAATCGAGCGCTTTGTTGTTAGCGCCAAACGCAAGCATGCGGTAAGCCAGCGCATGGACCGCATTATCATATGGTGGACTAGTGCCAATCGCTGGATGATCAAACGCCTAAATCTTGTCACGCCTGAGGTTTCTTGGCGTGGGCGCGAGCATTTGTCGCCCCAGCAATGGTATTTGGTGGTATGCAACCATCAGACTTGGGCAGACATCTTGCTGCTGCAAACCTATCTTCTCGACGACATCCCGCCACTTAAGTTTTTCACTAAGTCTCAGCTCATTTGGCTCCCCTTCGTTGGTCTTGCCATGTATGTACTTGGCTTTCCTTACGTTAAGCGGGTGAGTCGTGAGCAGATCAAGAAAAATCCGCAGCTGCGCAACGCCGATAAAGACAACGTGATGAAGGCCTGTGAGGGATTCAAAAACCATCCAACGAGCATTTTGAATTTTGTCGAGGGCACTCGCCGCACACCAGAAAAACATCAGCGCAGCGGTGGCGGCTTCCAACATCTGCTAAAACCTAAGCCCGGTGGTATCAACTACATACTTGATGGCATGGGTTCTGATCTCAACGGTTTGGTCGACGTTACCTTGGTTTATCCAGACGGTGTGCCAACCTTTTGGGATTTTCTGCAGGGTAAATGCCCGCGAGTGATATTCGACACGCGGTTCCGCCAGCTACCCGAATTTACCAACGCGCGAGAAGACGAGACCCAGCGCAAAGCGCAAATTGCCCAATGGGTGCAAGGAATGTGGGAAGACAAGGACGCGTTCATCACAGACACGATGCAGCGTACTACTGGCTAACGGCTGCCGGTGTTGGGCTCAGCGCACCAGTACTCTGAATGCGTGCAAGCTCTCTCTCCAGCATCACAACGCGCCGATTAGAGGCAATACGGAAAGCGTCAAAGGCGAGCACTGCCTCCGCATTTTCCGCTACCAGCGGCGACAAGTTGGCTTCGATCTTCGCTAAGTTCTGTGTGACTAGGTTGGCTTTATCTACCAGCTCGCGTTGCGATCGCGCCATTTGCTGTAGCTGCAGTTCAAGACTGGTGACCTGATCAATCAGCTGCTGCTGAGCTTTTAACGCCGTCTCATGACGACCTGTGGCCGCAATCAGGTCGCGGTTGCTGGCACGCACCCCATTAAGGGTACCGCTGAGAGTCTTTAGCTGAGCTTGGTTTTCTTTAATCCAGTCTCGATTGCGCTCGTTGGCAATAGCCCACAGCTTACGAATTTCTGATTCCCACAGGTTGATTTGCTGCTTGGTGTCTTGGCCTTCCTGACTCATAGCGTTATCGGTAGCAGAAAGCCGTTGCTCTAACACCAAAAGACGCTTATTCGAGTCATCTAAGCGAGATTGCTCGGCTACCAGCAGCTGTTGTTGGTTGGCAATAAACCAACCTGCTCCGGCCAAGCCCGCAACCATCAAGGCCATAAGTACAGTGGTGCCCATGCCGCTGGACGCTTTTTCAGGCGGCCTACGGGGCCCGCCGGAGCGATAACGATCACGCTCTTCGGTCGACAACACATCATTGGGAGATTCTTCCATAACAAAGACTCAATTCTTCCTTCAATTCATCTTTCAAATTATCTGGCCACTCGCCAGATTATAGAAACGATGCGCAGTACATAACAGATACTTGATAAGAAATTCAGATAAGCCCCGTTGATCCATTAATTACTACACCCCGTCGGTTTCGCATGTTGACCCAGAGCAACAACCGTAGGCTCTTGATGATCGCGTTTGCTTGGTATTTCCACACGAAAGCCCTGACAAACACACCCACCAAGGGTGGTCATAAGCAAGGCGACTAATCTTAATCCCGGCTTTTGGAGGCTCTGATATGACGAAAAAACCTATGAAAAAATCTATAGCGCTCGCGGTAAGTGCGGCGCTGGCAACTTCGTTAGCCGCATCACCAATGACGCAAGCGAACTCAACGCCCGCTGAGCTGGGTGCTTTGCAAGCCTCCACGGTAGACGGTGGCTACATGCAATTTGTCTGCGCGAAAGACCACGAAGGCAAATGAGGCGAAGGCAAGTGTGGATTACTGGCTAAACCGCAAGTTCGATCTGGGGTTGTAGAACAGCTCTATAACGTACCGCGAGCGAGGTAATTATTCCGCCGCACAAAAAAAGCCCGTCTTAAACGGGCTTTTTTCGTTCCGATGCCGGCGTGTGTAACGCTTGGCCAACCTTGCAATCAGAGGAAATTCAGAATTCCTGCAAGTACTACCGTCAGCGCCAAACCGCAGTGAATTACGCCAGTGACTGTGGTGAGCGGGCCTTGCTTGCCGAATATGGCGTTGGCCTCTAATGCAACAATAATTGCCACGCAGATCAGTACCGGCGTAGTGCCGGAAGCAAGACTGCCACTGGCAAGGTGCGCGCTGGAACCCATCAGGTAGAGCATTGGCAAGGAGAACAACGTGTTAGTTCGCGAGGCCAGTGCCGCTTTCGGCGCCGCTGCCGCCGCCTCTGGGTTTGGCTCACTGCCCGCCTGCACGCCTTGGTTTGACTCGACGATGATCTTTTGATTCGGCCATATAATCAGCCAGACATTCAAAAACATCAGCGTACCCAGCAGCGCACCAACGGTAATGTCAGCGGTCAGGCCGGTATGACGGTAACCTAGCAGCAACACGCCTGTTAGGAAGGTGCCCATGGCGCCCCAACGGAACCACCACAGTGCACGGGGCGCAAGCTTAGAAAAAGCATCGACCCGAGCATCTGGGTCGGCTTCTTTGAAATACTCGGTTTGTACAAAATTAAAGTAGTAAAGCATTCCGATCCATACGATACCGAACAGGACATGCCCGTACCGCGTCAAATAGTCGATAAAAATCATGTCCATAGAATCTCTCACCCGTTGTTTGAAAATACTTAGAGAGCATAGCGAAACAGCCACATTGGCACCAGCACTGGGCGTCGTCTGCCCTGCACCAGTCTAGTCTACCCAAGTCCTAGGCCAAGCTCAGAGCGCAAGGCTCGGAGTCCAAATGTCAAACGAAAAAGGCCCGCAAGCCGAAAACTTGCGGGCCTTTCTACGTAAGCGAGTACTTACATCATGCCGCCCATGTCGGGCATGCCGCCGGGCATACCACCGCCAGCAGGAGCGTCGTCAGCAGGCAGTTCGCTAACCATTGCTTCTGTGGTGATCATCAGACCAGCCACACTGGAAGCTGCTTGTAACGCCGTGCGGGTTACCTTGGCTGGATCCAGAATACCCATGGCCAACATGTCACCATATTCACCGGTGGCCGCATTGTAGCCGTCGTTGCCTGTCAGAGCTGACACCTTGTCGAGTACCACTGCGCCTTCAACACCCGCATTGGTAGCGATTTGACGCAGCGGAGCGCTCATAGCGCGCACTGCCAGTGCAATACCCACGTTTTGATCTTCGTTATCGCCTTCGGTTGCTTCCGCAGCCGCAATCGCTCGGACCAAGGTTACACCGCCTCCGGGTACCACACCTTCTTCTACCGCAGCGCGAGTCGAATGCAGTGCATCCTCTACGCGGGCTTTCTTCTCTTTCATCTCGACTTCAGTAGGCGCGCCCACCTTAATTACCGCGACACCACCAGCAAGCTTGGCCAAACGCTCTTGCAGCTTTTCGCGGTCGTAGTCAGACGATGTGTCTTCGATTTCTTGACGAATCTGCTTGATACGTCCAGAGATATCATCCTTTTCACCCGCACCGTCTACGATGGTGGTGTTTTCCTTCGTAGAAGAGACGCGCTTGGCAGTACCGAGGTCTTCTAGCGTAGCGCCTTCCAAGGTTAAGCCCACCTCTTCAGAGATAACCGTTGCGCCGGTCAGAATCGCGATGTCCTGCAGCATGGCCTTACGACGATCGCCAAAGCCCGGTGCCTTAGCCGCCGCGACTTTAACGATGCCGCGCATATTGTTCACTACCAAGGTAGCCAGCGCTTCGCCTTCGATGTCCTCAGCAATCACTACTAACGGACGGCCAGCCTTGGCGACGTTCTCTAGTACTGGTAGCAAGTCACGGATGTTAGAAATTTTCTTGTCACATAGCAGGAT
>MDSV01033060.1_pt1 | contig 12009 bp, 13 predicted proteins | sample 810851 | NCBI WGS metagenome assembly MDSV01 (sample SAMN05326640, study PRJNA326480) | marine metagenome | isolation source: seawater | place: Atlantic Ocean: North East | collected 2012 | reverse complement strand
TATATGTGCTACGTTATTAACTGATGAAGAAGTTGTAATTGATAATATTCCTGAAATTATTGATGTAATTAAATTAATAGATCTTTTATCTTTTCTTGGTGTCAATGTAAATAAAATTTCAAAAAATAAATATTCCTTTAAAGCAAATAATATTAATATAGATTATTTACAATCAAAATCTTTTAAAGAAAAGGGAAGCAGTCTAAGAGGATCTATTATGATAGTTGGTCCTTTATTAGCTCGTTTTGGAAAAGGTTTTATCCCTAAACCTGGAGGAGATAAAATAGGAAGAAGAAGGTTAGATACACATTTTTTAGGATTAATTAAATTAGGAGCTTCATTTAGGTATAATAGAGAGGAACATTTTTATGGAGTGGAATCAAAAAAATTAAAAGGAAGTTATATTCTTCTTGATCAAGCTTCTGTAACTGGAACCGCAAATGTTTTGATGGCAGCTTGTCTAGCTGATGGGAAAACACAAATTTATAACGCAGCTTGTGAACCATATATAAAGCAATTATGTAAAATGTTAGTTAGTATGGGTGCTGATATTTCAGGTATTGGTTCTAATTTATTAGTAATTGAAGGTGTTAAGTCGTTAACTGGTTGTTCTCATATAGTTTTACCTGATATGATTGAAATTGGTAGTTGGATTGGAATGGCTGCTATGACTAAAAGTAATATAACTATTAAAAATGTAAGTCTTGAAAACTTAGGTCAAATCCCGGATATTTTTAAGAAATTAGGTATTAAGATTAATATAAAAGGAGATGATATCCATATTCCTGAACACAGTGATGGTTATGAAATTCAAAATTATATTGATGGTTCAGTTCTTACAATTTCTGATGCTCCATGGCCAGGTTTTACCCCAGATTTATTGAGCGTAGTTTTAGTTGTTGCAACTCAAGCAAAAGGAAGTGTATTAATACATCAAAAAATGTTTGAAAGCAGATTATTTTTTGTTGATAAATTAATAGATATGGGTGCAAAAATTATATTATGTGATCCTCACAGAGCAAATGTGATTGGACACAATTTTAAATCTCAATTAAAGGCTACTACTATGGTATCCCCAGATATTAGGGCTGGAATTTCATTATTAATTGCAGCATTATCAGCTAAAGGAACAAGTATAATTCACAATATTGAACAAATAGACAGAGGTTATGAAAATATTGATGAAAGATTATTGGTATTAGGAGCTAAAATTAAAAGAATTTAAAATTTTTATCTTTTACTAATTTTATTTTTAGAAATTGGCTTTTGTCTAGTGCATTTAAATCTACTAATTTTTGGATTTCTTTTCTTTAGATGCTTTTGACTAACTCCACTGTTTATTCTTTTTCTCCACCTTTTAAAACTGGATTCTTTTAAATTTATTCTCATTAATTTTATAACATCTTTTTCAGTCAAATTAAATTGGAATAAAATTGCTTCAAAGGGAGTACGGTCTTCCCATGCCATTTCAATTACTCTATCAATTTGATCGGAATTAAGTTTTATCATGCTATAGTTTTGTTATGAAATTATTTGCATCTAGAATTAATTTTTCTTTTTTTGATTGATTCATTTTATCAAAACTACTTATAAGCATTCTCATTCTAGGATTTTTAGTAAAAAATTCTCTTTGTTTATCCATAAATGACCAAAAAAGTCCATCCCAAATTTCACTCCATTGACCTTTTTTATAATCACTCATTTTAATTATATAATTGCTACTACTTATATATGGTTTTGTAGACATTAATCCACCATCAGCATATTGACTCATTCCATAAACATTAGGTACCATTACCCAATCATATGCATCAATAAATAATTCCATAAACCATCTATAAACTTCATTTGGATCAAATTCGCATAATACCATAAAATTTCCTAAAATCATTAGTCGTTCTATATGATTTGCATATCCTGTTTTGTTTACTTTTTTTATGGTATCATCAACGGGGTCTATTCCAGTTGTTCCATCATAAAAGGATTTAGGAATTTTTCTTTTAAATCCCCAGTAGTTTTTAGTTCTTTCTTCATTTCCCTTAGAAACATAAACTCCTCTAATAAATTCTCTCCAGCCTATAATTTGTCTAATGAAACCTTCTACTGAGTTTAAAGGAATATTATTTTCTTTATAAAAATCTAATGAAGTTTTTAAAATATATTTGGGATTTAGAATACCAACATTTAAAAGTGGTGATAAAATACTATGGTTTATTATTGATTCCTCTTTTAAAATAGCATCTTCATAAATACCAAATTCATTAAATCTATTGTCTAGAAAATTATTAAACCAAATTTGAGCAGATTTAAAATTGGTAGGATAAATTTGATTTTCACTTAATTTACCTAAATTATTGCTAAAATTTTTGGAAACATATTTTTTAGAATTCAAGTAGTGTTTACTATTGATTTTCGAGTAGTCTATTGTAGGAGTATTTTTATTCTTAGGAAATTTTTTTCTATTCATATCATCAAACGTCCATTTTCCACCAATGGGTTTTTTTTCATCGTCTAAAAGAATATTTAGTTTATTTCTTTGGTTTTTATAAAAACTTGTTTGAAAAAGTTTTTTTTTATCTGCTTTAAAAAATGGTAAAAGCTCATTTTTTTTATTTATAAAAAGAGGATTTTCATAAAATTTTATTTTAATTCTCTTTTCATTGCAAATAGAGCAAATTCTTTTTTCTAACCAATAATCTACTGGATTATAAATATTTATTTCTTTTGATTCAATACTTTTTAAAAAAGTTCTTATATCTGATAGGTTATTTTGTGAATCTATATAAAGAATCTTTAATCCTTTATTAGTTAAATAATCATAATAATTTTGCATAGAATCTCTATGAAATAATATTTTCTGCTTGTGAAATTTATATTGAGAAAAAAACAAATCTTCTTCAATTAAATAGGTAGGATTTAAATTTTCAATTAGTAAACTTTTTTCAAAAAGTTGATTTGGAAAAATAATATTAATACTATTCAATTATTTATGGCTTTTTTATATGTAATTAGACATCTTTCTCTGGCCACCTTATGATCTATAATGGGTTTTATATATTTATTTGAATTATATTCAGGAACCCATTTCTTTGTGTATTTAAAATTCTTATCAAATTTTTTAATTTGTTCATAAGGGTTGAAAATCCTAAAATAAGGTGAGGCATCAACTCCACTACCTGCAACCCACTGCCAATTACCCACATTACTAGCCATTTCATAATCAAATAGCTTTTGTGCAAAATAAGCTTCTCCCCATCTCCAATCAATTAATAAATGTTTACATAAAAAACTTCCTACTAACATCCTAATTCTATTATGCATGAAACCTGTTTGATTTAATTCTCTCATTCCAGCATCTACTAAAGGATAACCTGTTTCACCTTTACACCATTTTTTAAATTGGTCCTCGTTATTAATCCATTCAATTCTGTCATATTTAGGTTTAAAACTTTTATTTGTCGTATATGGATAATGATATAATATTTGTTGAAAAAATTCTCTCCAAATTAATTCTTTTAAAAAGGTATTATTTTGGGATGATTTAGCTTTTTTAATCATTTCTCTAATACTAATAGTTCCAAATCTTAGATGTAATCCTATCTTAGAAGTTCCGTTAATTGAAGGGAAATTTCTAGTGTTTTCATAGTTTTCAATTATTTGTTTTGATAAATTTAGTTCTAATGGTTTCAAAATATTTTTTTTAAAACCTATTTCTTTAATTGAAATATTATTTTCTTTATCAATACATAAATTTTTTAAATTTTCTTCAGAATTATAATATGCTATTTCTGTTTCAGACATTTTGAGGAGCCATTTTTTAGAATAAGGTGTATACACTTTATATGGGGTTTTGTCATCTTTAACTATTTCAGACTTTTCAAACAAAACGTGATCCTTGTAACTTTTAAATTCTATATTATTAGATTCAAGAAGCTTTTTTATTTCATTATCTCTTTTTAGTGAATATGGTGTATAATCATTATTTGTGAAAACTCCTGAAATATTAAATTTTTTAATTAAATCGGAAAAAATCTTATTTGGTTTTCCGTAGTAGGTTGATAAAAACTTATTTTTTTTATTCAAATTTTTATTAATATTATTTATTGAAGATTCAATAAAATCTAGTCTATGATCAGAATATTTAAGCTTATCTAATATGTTTTGATCATAAATAAAAATTGGTAATACTTTATAGTTGTTTTTCAAAGCATGGTATAATCCATTATTATCTTTTAATCTAAGATCCCTTCTAAACCAAAAAATTGCAATATTTTCTTTCAATTAGATGTGTTTAGAGTCGACATTCCTCCATCAACTCCTAATATTTGTCCTGTTACCCATGAACTATCATCACTAAGTAAAAAAGCAGTGGAATTTGCTACATCATTTGCAATACCATATCTTTTTAGGGGATGTTTATTACTTACTTTCTCTTTTTTAATATCGTTATTTAAAAATCTACTAGCCAAGGGAGTATCTGTAAGTGATGGTGCAATTACATTAACCCTAATATTAGGTGCAAATTCTGCAGCTATAGATTTTGCGAAGCCTTCAATGGCACCTTTCGAAGCAGAAACACTACTATGAAATGGCATTCCAATTTTAACAGCAACCGTACTGTAAAGAACAACACTTGATTTCTCAGATTTTTTTAAATTATTTAATACTTTTTGTAATGTTTTTACCATTGATAAAAAGTTAATATTAAGATCTTCCTCAAAAGTACTTACTTTCAAGCCTCGGAATGGTCTTAGATTTATGCTACCTGGAAAGTATACAAATCCATCTAATTTCTCAGGTATTTTTTCTGTATCTAAATCGTCATTTAAAACATCAAATTTTAAATGTGTTACGTTTAAATCAATTAAATTTTCATTGTTTCTACATGCTACAATTAAATTATATTTATCATGTAATAATTTAATTGTCTCTAAACCAATTCCAGTTGATCCACCAATAAATAAAATATTTTTTTTCATAATCAAATTTTTCCAAATAGTTCTACTAATTTATTTTCTCTGTATTTAAAAATTTTTTTCAACTTATTTTTGACAAACAATATATGTGCCAATTGACCTAATATCCCCAAAGGAATTTTATAATCAATTATATCTTCCATTTCTACTCCTCCTTTAATTTCTTTTAAAAAATGTTTGTGGTGCCATAATGAATATGGTCCATACCTCTGTTCATCTACAAAATATTCTTTATGCCTAACATTTGTTATTTCTGTTACCCATCTTGTTGTAATACCCATTAAGGGTGTTACTTTGTATTGAATAATTTGTCCAGAATAAATAGATCTTTCAGCACCACTTAAAATTCTAAAATTCATTTCAGGAGGGGTTATCTTTTTTAAATTTTTAGGATCACTGAAAAAAGTCCAGGCTTCATTAATTGAAATCGGAAGCTTTTGTTTCCTTTTTAGTTGATATAATTTCAAATTATAAATTTATAACTGACAAATATAAATTTTTTAATAATCAGTATAATCTTATTAAAATAGATTTAATAAATTTGACTATATAAAAAACTTATCATGAAAAATATATTTACTTTAACATTTTTACTTGTATTTATTTCTTACTTCTCATATTCTCAATTACAAGCACCTGTTTCGAGTCCTAAAGCTAAAATTTTTCAAAAAGTAGGTTTAGTTGATATTAATTTAGATTATTCTAGACCATCTAAAAAGGGAAGAGAAATTTTTGGAGGATTAGTTCCATATAATCAGATTTGGAGAACAGGAGCAAATAATGCAACTACCATATCTTTTTCAGAAGATATTAAGATTAACAATCAATTAGTAAAAAAGGGGGAGTATCACATTTATTCTGTTCCTAGAGAATCAAGACTTGACCTTGTTATTTATCAAAAAACCGATGCATGGGGTTCATTGTCTCAATTTGATGAATCCTTAATTAAGGCTAGAGTTGTAAGTGATTTTATTAATTTACCTTTTACAGTTGAAACATTTACAATTTCTTTGGAAAATATTTCAAATAATGGTTCAACTTTAAATATAATGTGGGATAATAAATTAGCAATATATATAATTGATGTTTTAACCAAGGAAAAAATGATAAAAAACATAAATAAGGTTATGTTAGAAAATCCAACAGCAAATGATTACAGAAAAGCAGCTGTTTACTATCTAGAGGAAAACATAGATATTAAAAAAGCAGTAAAATGGATTGACAAAGCTTTTAAAGATTCGGATGATCTTAAATATTGGCAATTAAGATACAAAGCACTTATTTATGAAAAAGCTGGAAAAATTAAAAAAGCAAAAGAATATGCTCAAAAAGGTTATAATCAAGCAAAGGATAGCAATACTCCAGATGGAATAAACACTTTAAGAATTATTTTTGATAGATTAAATACAAATTAAACTAACCTCTTTTCAAATATTTGGTTTATAATATAAGATAAGAATATAGTTAAAAAAGCACCAATAAAGTTAAGCCATAGGTAACCAATATTTGTAAATCCATAAATTATAAATATCACTAACTGAGAAATACATGCAGCCCAAAACACATCGTTCCCTTTTATTTTTTTAATAAAAAAGGCAATTAAAAATATACCTAAAATAGTTCCATAAAATATAGATCCTATAATATTAACTAATTGTATAAGATTTTCAAACAATGTTCCAAAACTTGCAAAAATTATTGCAACAACACCCCACATTAGTGTAAACCATTTTGAAGCGTTAACGTAATGTTTTTTTGATTTTGATTCTTTAAGATTTCTTTTATACAAATCAACAACAGTTGTAGCTGAAAGTGCATTAAGTTCTGATGCTGTTGAAGACATGGCGGCACTTAGTATAACAGCCAATAGTAGACCAATAATTCCTTTTGGTAAATAATTTAAAATAAAATATATAAAAACATAATCTTTATCATTTGTTTCTATTTTAGATTTACTTTTATTTATCATTTCTTTTACATCTCTTCTCTGTTTTTTTTCTTTCATTTGAAGTTCTAGAATCTCATTTTCAATTTTAAATGTAGATTGTTTATTATTTCTTCTATCTATAAAATCAATCTGAAGTTTTCTTTTATTTTTTTTTAGTTCTTCATACTTATTATTTAATTTATTGAAATTAATTTTTTCATTTTTTTCTAAATATTCAATTGCTTGAGGATTAAAATGAATAGGAGCAGAATTAAATTCAAAAAAAACAAATACCATAACTCCAACAAATAATATAAAAAATTGCATAGGAATTTTAAAAACAGCATTAAACAGTAATCCTAGTTGACTTTCTTTAATAGAGCTTCCTGATAAATATCTTTGAACTTGACTTTGATCTGTTCCAAAATATGATAGAGCTAAAAATAATCCACCAGTAATTCCGCTCCAAAAGGTGTATCTTTCATTTAAATCAAATGAAAAATCTAAAACTTGCATTTTCCCTCCCAATCCAGCTATATCAACGGCATTATAAAAATCAATATTAGGTGGAAGAGAATTTAATATTATAAAAAATGCTACAAACATTCCACTCATAATTACAAACATTTGTTGTTTTTGGGTTATATTAACTGCTTTAGTCCCACCACTAACTGTGTAAATAATAACTAAAGTACCAATAGCAATATTTAAAAGTTTTAAATCCCAACCTAATACTGAAGATAATATTATAGCCGGCGCATAAATAGTAATTCCTGCCGCTAGTCCTCTTTGAACTAAAAATAATATTGCTGCTAATGTCCTAGTTTTTAAATCAAATCTTTGTTCTAAAAATTCATACGCAGTATATACTTTTAGTTTATGATATATTGGTATGAAAACCATACAAATTATAATCATTGCTAGAGGAATTCCGAAATAAAATTGTACAAAGGTCATTCCATCATGAAATGCTTGTCCAGGTGTAGATAGAAAGGTAATAGCACTTGCTTGAGTTGCCATAACAGACAGACCTATTGTCCACCAGTTTGATGAATTACCACCCTTTAAATAATCATCTAAATTTTTATTATTCCTTGTTTTAATTACACCATAACTTACTATAAAAACTAAAGTGCTAATTAAAATTAACCAATCGATTTCTTCCATGTTTTATGAAAACAAATTAGTTATTATATTAAAACATACAATGTATGTGATGTTTATGATTATTATAATTGTGTATGACTTATCCCATTTATACATTATAATTTCATTTTTTCAATAGTTTGACAAAATAAGCTGGTTGGAAAACCTAAAACGTTATTATAACAACCTTCGATTTTATTTATTCCAATGTGACCAATAAAATCTTGAATGCCATAACTGCCAGCTCTATCTAAAACATCAAATTTATCCACATAATAATTAATGTATTTATTTTTTAAAATATTGAAATAAACTTTAGTTTCTTGATTTACAATTTTTTGTCTTCCATTAACAGAAATACAAATTGAAGTAAAAACTTGATGCATGCTTCCACTTAAAAGTTTTAACATTTTCTTTGCCTCATTTTTGTCTTGGGGTTTTTCAACAGCTTTATTATTAAACCAGACAATAGTATCTGAACTAATTAATAAATCATTCTTTTTTAAATCATTTAAAAAGGGAAAAGATTTACTCTTTGAAATAAAATCTGTTATTTCTGAACCTTTTAAATTTTGAGGGTATGTTTCATCTGCATTATGAGAAATTATTTTAAAATTTATTTCTAACCCCCTCAAAAGATCATGCCTTCTTTTTGATGCTGAGGCAAGTAATATATTATAGTCTTTGAGATTATCAGAGATCATAAAAACTAAATATTTTGATTAGTATTTTTTAATTTCCAATTATTTTGAACCTTTAGTGTTTGTTCGATAATATCCCTCACACAACCCTGTCCTCCTTTAATTGGTGAAACATAGTCTACAATATCTCTAAGCTGCGGAATTGCATCAAAAGGACAAGTTTTCAGTCCTATGTTTTGCATGGGACTTATGTCAGATAAATCATCACCCATATAAACAGTTTCTTCAGCTAATAAACTGTTGTTAATTAAAAAACTTTCTAGATCTATTAACTTATCTTTTGAATCTAAATATATATTTTTAACACCAATTTTATTTAATCTTATTTTAATTCCATCGTTTTTCTTAGCTCCTGAAATAATTGCAATATTATATCCAATTTCGATTGCATATTTTACAGCGATTCCATCTTTGGTATTAAAAAAACGAGATTCATTTCCTTTATTATCAACCATTATTAATCCATTGGTAAATACTCCATCCAAGTCAAAAACAAAGTTTTTAATTTTATTTAGCTTTTCTTTATAATTCATTTTTCAATTTTTTTATTTTTTCACTGAGATTATTATAGATTTCATAATATTTAGTTTCCTTTAATAAATTTAAGTGTTTTTCAATTGTTATTTGATCATTTCTTATTGCAGGACCTGTTTGTGACTCTTTTGCTGACAAATAATTTAATTTATCACTAGTCTCCTCAATTAATGGTTTTAATATTTCAGGATCTATATCTTGAGATAAAAGAATTTCCTCAGATATAATATTCATATAATTAGAAAAATTATTTGTGAAAACAGCAGAAATATGTATTAATGTTCTTTGATTACTATTACATTCTAGGATTTTATTAGATAATTGTAAGCTAACTTTTTTAATTTTATTCAAAATAATCTTAGAACTTGCTTCAATTATAATGGGGATATTATTAAATAATACTTCTTTATTTTTACTAAAAGTTTGAAGAGGATAAATTACACCATAATTTTTATGTTTTGACAATAATTTCATATTTGAAGAACCAGAGGTATGTAATACTATGGCATTTTTAACTTTTAATTTATTGCTAATTTTTAAAATAGCATCATCATTTACACAAATTATGTAAAAATTAGCTTGTTTAATTTTTTTTAAATTATTGGTGTAAGATATTTTTTGATTAAAATTTTCTGGTAATATTTTTTTTCTTCCAAACAACTGTATTAGCTCAAGTTTTTTACTTTTTAAAATAGCTTTACAAAAATGATGGGAAACATTACCAGTTCCAATAATAACTATGTTTGACATTTGTCAAAAATACAAATAATGTATTATGATGTTAAACTAGTTTTTTTTATTAGGTTTGCAAAAAAAAAAATGAGTAACAAAACTTTTACCATGATTAAACCTGATGCTGTTGAAAATGGTCATATTGGCGCAATTTTAGAAAAAATCAATTCAGCTGGATTTAAAATTATTGCTATGAAATACACTAAACTTAGTTTAGAAAAAGCAGAAAAATTTTATGAAGTTCACAATAAGCGTCCATTTTTTAATGAATTAGTTACATTTATGAGCAGGGGACCAATTGTAGCTGCTATTTTAGAAAAGAGTAATGCTGTTGATGATTTTAGAGAATTGATTGGTTCAACAAATCCTGCAGAAGCAAAAAAAGGAACTATTAGAGAATTGTACGCAACATCTATGGGTGAAAATGCAGTTCACGGTTCTGATAGTGATGAAAATGCATTAATCGAAGGATCTTTCCATTTTGATCCAAGTGAAATTCTATCTTAAAACTATTTTAGTAACAATATTTTCTCCAATCTCATTATTTAATATGTCAATTATTTTTTGTTTTCCATAACTTAATTCCTGTCTTAAAACAGACGAGGAAAGTTTAACATAAAGAGTTTTGTTTTTTAAGTTTATTTCTGTTGTGTAAGAATTTACATTAGCACCCATAGTGCTTTTCCATAGTCCTTGAATTTTTACATTATTTAATCCTCCACTTAAAGAATTATTATTTATAAAATTATCTATAATTAATTTGATGCTTTTAGTATCAGAGTTTCTTTTCATAATTTAATCATCTTATAAGATGAATTTATCTCTTTAATGATGGTTTCTGTTCTAGTGAAATCAGTATCTGAAATAAATAATTGTCCAAATTCATCATCATTAACTAATTTAATTAATTCTTTAACTCTTTTATTATCTAATTTATCAAAAATATCATCTAATAATAAAATTGGAGATGAATTAGATTCAGTTTTTAAAAAATCAAACTGAGCAAGTTTAAGTGCTATTAAAAATGATTTTTGTTGTCCTTGACTTCCATATTTTTTTATAGGAAATTTATCTATTTCAAAAATTAAATCATCCTTATGAGTTCCACAAGTTGTATATTGAAGAATTCTATCTTTTTCTAAACTATTTTTTAATAAATAATCTAATGATTCATAATTAAGCTGACTTTCATATATTATGCTAACTTTTTCTTTGTTTTTAGAAATAGAATTGTATCTCTTAACAAAAACAGGAACAAAGTTTTTGAAAAAATCTATCCTTGTTTTATAAATCGGCAAACTAAGTTCAAATAATTGATCATCGTAAACTTTCAAAATTTTAATATCAAAGTTGTTATTTTTTTTAAAATATTTTAATAGAGCATTTCTTTGAAACAAAATTTTTTGATAATTAATTATATTACTTAAATATGTTTTATTATTTTGAGAAATAACATTATCAATAAACTTTCTTCTATTAGCACTCCCTTCTTGTATTAAATCTCTGTCATATGGAGAAATCATGACAATTGGTATTAATCCAATATGGTCTGAAAATTTTTTATAAATTTTTCCATTTCTTTTGAAGATCTTTCTTTGTCCCTTTTTTAAACTACTAATAATTTTTTCAGTCTTCTTTCCTTTATTAAAATTACCTTCGATTAGCATAAATTCAGATTTGTGATTAATAGATTGAGAAGAGATTGAGTTAAAATAACTTTTAGTCATAGCTAAATGATATATTGAGTCTAAAACGTTTGTTTTCCCAATACCATTATCACCAACAATACAATTAATTTTGTCATCAAAAACAAATGTTTTTGAATCAATGTTTTTATAATTGATTAAAGAAAGTCTACTTAAGATTAGAGAATTCATTTTAAAGTTTAAAGATATAATTAGGATCTATATTGCAAATTATATAAAATAATTAGTTTTTTCTCCTAAATCATTGGAATAAAATTTTATTTTTACGCAATTATTAAAATTAATAT
>MDSV01192799.1_pt1 | contig 12010 bp, 11 predicted proteins | sample 810851 | NCBI WGS metagenome assembly MDSV01 (sample SAMN05326640, study PRJNA326480) | marine metagenome | isolation source: seawater | place: Atlantic Ocean: North East | collected 2012 | reverse complement strand
GGTGCATCTACATCTAAAAATCCTGCCATATCAAATTTAAAACGAGCATTGTTAGCCTGTTTAGCTAATTCTAATATTCTTGTTAGAGGCCAACCTTTATCATTAATTGGTAAAATTTGTTGTTCAACATGTCTAACTTTTTTATTTACACCTCCACCAACTGTTTCCCCTGACATCCATAACTCATCAACACAAGCTTTTATCATAGCATTACATTGTTTAGGGTCAAAAAATGATGTATGTAATACTGAACAAAATTGATTGTTTGCTTGTAAATTTACTTTTTGAGGTGTTGTTTCAGCCTGTTTTGGTAACTCTGGTGTTTTTTTTGTTTTTATTGTTTTAGTTTTCTTTTTTGTTTTAGCCATAATTTACTCCTTTTTCTCACTCTTTAGATTGGTTTTAGATGGATCAATAACTGCTTGTAAGTTAAAGTGTACAAATCTAAATTTTTCTTTTCCTTTATGATGTACATAAGCATGTGGCAAATATGAATTAAAAAATATAAAATCGCCTGGTTTTACTTTATAGTGTACTTGACTTGACCCATAATTAATTTTACTTGGATCTTTCATCATAAAATCCGACATTTTTTTACCTGGTCTTGGATCGTGAAATACTGGCTTAGATGTTTTAGGACTACATTTTAAAAAGTAAAAACCTGATATCTGATTATTACCGTGTTCATGTATATCATGGAAACCACCTTCTTCAGGAAATTCTTGTACCCATAATTCAGTTAACATTGGTACACGATTAGTTAAATTATAACCTTGCCAATGTAAAATATTCCAAGATTGTTGTAAGATTACCTGAGCTAAAGGTTTAAATGCATCATATTGCCATAACAATTCACTATGAAGTGAATTTGGCATATTTTTAGCTGGATCTTTTGGGTCTTTAATTTTTTTCTTCCAATCATTTTTTACTCTATTAATAATCGGATCAGAAGCCTTATTAAGCTCTTTTACCCATTCAGGTTTTGAAGCTCTGTAAATAGGACATTTGAAAATATCCTCTACATTAAGTTGTAATTGCTCTGCTGGTTGTATGGCGGCTTCTTTCTGTGCCGTAACAAATATACTATCTTTACTCATTATATAATCACCTTTTCCTTGTATTTATACTTACCTACAAACTTTGAGGCATAGTTGTCTAAATCTTGCATCTTCTCATATTCTTTCTTTTCAAGTAAATGTGTCTTAATCTCTACATCATATTCAGTCAAAGGGACTAAATGTACTAGAGGTTGTCCAGCATTTAAGTTTATCTTTTGTGTTTTATTACTTACAAACATATTAATATGTGCTGTATGTTGTGTATTATATATAACGGTTCCAGGAACCACATTTAGTTTGTCCCAATACTTAACAGTATTCCATCTTGGTTCAGTCCACATAAACTTTACACCAGACTTTTCTTTTATCATCCATGGAGTTATAATTTTACCATGTATAAACTTATTAAACATATTACCATATTCATTATGATTATGATGTTCAATGTGGCCTAATATATCTTTTTGTGATGAAAATAAAAAGTTATATCCTTGATCTTTTTTAACATCTATAATTAAATCAGACCATAAAGGTATTATAAAACCATGACTATAATGATTTCTAAAACCCTCACACATTTTCATGGTAGATCGTTCAAACTCAATACTATTTTCACCCTCTGATTTTTCAATATATGTTTCTTTTAATTTTTTAAACCATTCAGGATAAAAATACTTTATTTCTTTGATTGGAAATAATTCTTTTACAGCAGTATGATATGTAAAACAATCAACTGTTATTTTTTTCTTTTTAAATATATTAACTATCATTCAATAAAAATCCATAATTTGCTAACAAGTATCTATCTTTTCTATCTGGACAAACTTGTCCTCTATGTATATGTGTCCAAAAAGCAGGAAATACAACTGCTCTACCAGCCTTTGACATTATTGTTTCATTAGGGTCATAAAATTCTGTGCCACAATTATGATCGCTTAAATAAACTTGACAACAAAGTATTCTATTTGGATATCTTAAATCGTGCTCACAATGCCAATCACTAAAAGAGTGACCTGGTGGAAAATGTTTAAAAAAATATGATTTCATACCCCATCTCTCAGCAGTCATCTCTAAAGAGGGATACATTTTACGGTATTTGTTTATGAGTTTTATAGATTTTTTACTTAGCTTATCTTCACCTGTAATATCACACTCAGCATAAGAAACATGTTGATTTAAACTTTTTTTATTTGTTTTATTCTTATACTTTTTAATTAAAGTATTACATTCATTAAGGCTTAAGAAGCCATCTTCTATCATAACAAAATTCATAATAAAAACTTTTTTTATTTTACTGTATATTTACCTGCTTTAGGAATTCTACCACCTCTACCTGGTCTTCCTTTATATAATTTACCCCATTTAGGATCAGTCCAACCTCTACCAAAGTTATCAGTTTCACCTAGTAACCATTCCCATACTTTTTTACCTCTCACCTTTTTAGCTTCTTCACTAATACCTTTTTCTTGTTCAGTAGGTTCTCTATCTAAACGTTGTTGATTAGGATTCATATGAGGCATAACTTTACCCTCATTAGCTTTTTGTAACCAAGCTTTCATATTCATAGAAGAATTAGGTTTGTATTCTTGGTGCCAAGCGCCTGTAATAGGATGTTGTTTCATCTTACCTTTACCAGCACCTTTTTTAGGTTTTCTATACCACCATTGTGATATGCCTTGACCCATATCAAACATTTTTTTAGCAAACTCTTTTGGTTTATCTTTAAATTCTCTAAAGTTTTTGGCATTATCAATTTCCATTTCTCTGATAACATGATCTCTACGCCATCTTTCTTCTCTTTGTTCAGCAGATTCTCTGTATTGCCAACAAAATTCATCAAACTCAACCTGAGTAATTTCACCGGCCGCTAATTGTTTTTTTCGTTTTTCATATGTGAAAAGATTGTGTACTTCCCAATTATAACTTTCAGGTACTATTGTTTTTTTTGCCATATTATTTTATCTCCTTAATTCTATTTATCATACTTTTAAATTATCATAATTGTTTAATTTAATAACTGTTTTTAAATCTTCTTTTTTTAATTGCTGAGTTGTTTCTTCTTTCATGTCATTTACATTAGCAGATACAACATATCTACTTCCTTTAAATTTCATTGGTCTTACAGCATGTTTTGTATGCCCTGGAAACATAATGAGTAGACCTTGCTCTAATTGTCTTTCACCACCTTGTTCTCCCATTTCTGGAAAAAATAATCCAGGAGCACCTTTTGGAGCATTAACATAGTAAGCACAACTCCATATTGCTGGCCAATGATCGTGTGTTATGGCCGTTTCCATACTTTTATATTTCATACCCCACATATCTGTCAACATAGGTGTTATTTTTCTATTGTATTGTTGTTGAGATATTTGTATTGACATTTCACAAATAATATTTTTTAACTTATCAAATCCTGGTTCATCCCACATACGCCACTCTGTCATTTGTGCTTTTACATTAGATTTATGATTTTGTCTATCGCCTTGTTTGTTTATTACTTTAATAATATCTTTATCCATTTTAGGATCATTTAACTTTGTTTCAAATGTAGTTAAAAAACTTTTTAATGGTAAATCTTTTCTTTGTATTTCACCAGGCTTATTATAAAATTCTGTACCTAATGCTAAGCCTTCTCTTTTTTGTATATTTAATTTGTTCATATAAAATTTAACCAACCTGTGATAATATACTTATGTTCTTTTTTTGCCGTTATTCCTCTATGTGTGTGAGTCCAATCAGATGGCCATATAACAGTTTTACCTATCTCAGCTTTTATTTTTAATTTTTGATATAACCATTCTGTTTCTCCACCTTGTTTTACATTATTTAAATATGTCATAAAAACTAAATGTCTTGTTGATGAGGGAAGTTTTGATCCTGTTCTTTCACAATGCCAACTATGATAGCCTTCACCAGGTTTATAATGTTGTATATTACAATTTTCTGTCATACCATAATTAGCAACCTTATCACACCTAGGATATTTTTTTTTGTATTTTTCAATACATTTTTTTAATTCTATTTTGTAATTTATGAATAATGGACGAGGAGCCATAGGAGAAAATGAGGTCTCTGTACAACTTTTAACTGATTTTAACACACTCATACCACCTTTATGATGAACTTTACCTTGATTTTTTTCACCTGTGGTTTTAAAATAATTCACAAGATCATTACAAACTTTTTTCTTAATATAATATTGTTCAATAAACATAATATAAAAGTATTTATACTAGGCCCAGGATAGAGAAACTCCGTGTATTTTTACAGCATTGTTAGCTAATGCTAACTTCCATCTCATACTTTGACCACTTGGTTGACCTCCTATTGAAGCCTGACCTGTTAATATACGTTGTCCACTAGCACCTGTTACATAACCTGAATCTGCTAATGTTACGTTAGTAAAATTTGATCCACCGTTTCGGGAAACACTAGCAATAATATCTGTATTTAAAGTTGGTGTTGCCACATTTTCTTCAAAAACAACTATACGAGTTGTTGTTGGAGCACTACTAGCTGTAAAAGCATTTGATATAATTACTGTTGATGTTGTTGAAGCCGGTAAATTAGCAGATATTAAAGCATAGCCATCTTCACCTGCTGGTGGACTTACTCCTGGAGCAACTCCTTCTCCAGTACATGCTACATAAGCTGGGTCGGCTGCTCCACCACTTTCAGAGTGATCGCCTGCTTCAGTTGAACCTGAAGTTATTTGTGGGTGTCCAAAATAAGATGAACCTCCACCACCTGGTCCTGTATATTCACCATATGATTGTGGGCCACCTGATCCTCCACCATAATATCCTGATCCACCAGCACCATTTGATACTTGAGGAGAACTTGGTCTAGGGTTTTTACCTGAGTCAGCACCTTCTAAAAATCCTGCTTGTTGAGCAGGAGCATTAGGAGCATAACTAGATCCACCGGCAGTTTGAGAACCACCTTCACCACCTTGACCGTTAGGGCCATTATCGCCGTCTTGTCCTGTTAAACCACCACCAGCACCTGCTTGAGGAGAACCAGAGTGACCTCCACCTCCTCCTCCACCAGCAACTAAAAATACTTGTGGAGCTTTTGGAGCATTTCCTTTTAAAGCAGGAAATCCTTCATCATTAGTAAATACACCTGATAGTCCTCCACCACCAGCACCTAAATTTCCTAAAGGCACTGACACTGAAGCACCACCTCCACCACCTAAAGATTCTCCTGTTTGAGGACCTGAACCTGTACTATTATCACCAGAAGCAGTAGCGCCTCTTTCACCAACAACTACCTCTAAAGCTTGACCGGCAGTTACAGCTATAGTGCCCTCTGTATATCCTCCACCACCACTATCGTGTGAAAACCTTGATCCACCAGCACCCCATAATTTTACATTTATACTTGATATTCCAGTCGGCACAGTATAACCACCAAAAGTACCTTCGCCTGTTTCACAAGCAGGTCCTGGATTTGTTCCTGCTGTTGAAGTATCTGCCTCTGTTACAGACGAAACTGTAAATCCAGCAGATAAACATACTGTTACTCCACCTGGTTGTGTACTGTTAATATAATAATCACTTGTAGCACAATATAAATCATTTGATCCTTCAGCTTCATCTGTACCAGACTCATCATGGAATTCATCAACTATACCATCTATTAAATTAAATACTGTTAAAGATTCATTAACGGCCATTTTAAAACCAAGCAACGCTACATTAAATTGTTCTTTGGCAAAAGAAACAGCGTCATCTGGTAATGTTATTGTTTTTGAAGATAAATCTAAACTACTAGCTAACTGAGCAGCTGTTACACTTGTGTTTGGTAAAGTTACAGTTTTTGAAGATATGTCTAAAGTAGAGGCTAAATCTTCACCTGCTACACCACCATTATTAATCTCACTTGACTCAACAGAGTCAGCAACAAATTTTGCTGTAGTAGCAACACCATCCTCTAAAGGATCGCCCTCTATATTGTTGTCTTTGATTGCTGATTTTACTAATTTTTTAATTGATCCCACTTGCTTAACTCCATTGAAGAGCCACGCCGTGTATCTTAACTATATTATTTGCCAACGCCAGTTGCCATCTCATACTTTGACCACTTGGTTGACCAGATATTGAGGCTTGGCCGGTTAAAATTCTTTGTCCTGAGGATCCTGTGACATAGCCTGAATCTGCTAAAGTTACATTTGTAAAGTTTGAACCACCATTTCTACTTACCTTAGCTATAATATCAGTATTTAAAGTTGGTGTATCAACATTTTCCTCAAATACAACTATTCTTGTACTTGTTGGTACACTACCAGCAGCAAAAGCTTCAGACGTAATTGTTGTAGCAAATGTTGAAGCAGCTACAGGAGCTGATGTACCTGTCATTAAAACATATCCATCTTGTCCATAATTTGCTTGACAGTTTGGCGAACCATAACCACCGGCACCCATTGTAGGACCTCCGGGATCTGGACCAGGATGTGCTGTAGGGTGAGCGTCAACGATACTTGTAGGATCGTCAACATCTGTACCTCTGTTTGTATTTGTTACATAACCTGGAATTGATTGACCACCACCAGTTTTTTCTGAGCCTTCTTCGGTAGAACCTGAAGTTATTTGTGGGTGTCCGTAATAAGAACTTCCACCACCACCGGCACCAGCGGCATATTGAGGAGAGTTACAACCTGGGTCAGTACCTCCACCACTACCACCACCATAATATCCAGCGCCACCTTTACCATCACCATAAAATAAACCACCTGCTGTACTACCAGGGTCACTTTGACCACCTTGTTCTTGGTCTCCACCACCTCCGTGTCTAGCAGATTCTTCTTGTACATAATTTGTTTGTTCATTACCTGGAGCACCACCGGCACAACCAGTTGTTCCACCACCAGCGCCACCATCTTGGTCATCTGGTGTATTATCACCAGCAGTACCTCCACCACCAGCAACTAAAAATACTGAAGGAGCTTGAGGTCCTGAAAAACCACCTGGACCATTAGCAATATATCCTGCTCCGGCACCTTGATTTTTTCTAGCACCTACGGCACTACCTTGTGATGCTGGGTGATCGCCATGTAATCCACCATTGTAAGTCGGCTGTGATGGTCTTGTACCACCTTCAGCAACACCTACTTTTAAAACTTGTCCTGGAGTAACAGCAATTGTTCCTGCTACATAACCTCCTCCACCACCTCTACCACCGGCAGTAAATCCACTACCAACGTTACCATAATAACCACCTCCACCACCAGCACCCCACATCTTAACTGCTACAGAAACTAATCCTTGTGGTACAGTAAATGTAGCAGGTGTTCCTACACCCATAGCAGGATTTGTTCCTGCTGTTGAAGTATCTGCCTCTGTTACTGTTCTAATAGCAAAACCAGCAGAATAAGGAACTGATAAAGGTATTGTACCACCTGTTGGTGAGTTTGAATTTACATAATGGTCAGCACTACAATTGTAAGTATCGTTAGAACCCTCACCCTCGTCTGTACCAGACTCGTCATGGAATTCATCTACAACACCATCTACTAAATTGAAAACTGTTAGACCGTCATTTACGGCCATTTTAAATCCAAGTAAAGCTATGTTATCTTCTATCGGTTGTTTTACAGCTGCTAAAGTGGAACCTGGTAATGTAACTGATTTAGGGGATAAATCCAGTGTGTTAGATAACATTCCTGCTGTAACACTTGTGTTTGGAAGTGTAAGTGTTTTACTAGAAATATCTAAAGGACTTGCAAGATCATCAGCAGTAACAGTACCGTTACTGATTTCTGAACTTTCTATGGCAGAAGCACCAATCTTTGCTGTTGTGATAGAACCATCTTTTAGTTTATCGCCGTCAACAGCGTCATTAGTTATTCCACCTTTTGTAACTTTAGTTAACGCCATTTACTAACTCCATTGTAGTGACACGCCGTGTATCTTTTGACCGGCATTTGCTAATGCTAATTTCCACCTCATTGATTGGCCAGCAGGTTGTCCTGATACTGTTGCTTGACCTGTTAAAATTCTTTGACCACTTGATCCTGTTACATAACCTGAATCTGATAGAGTCGCTGTAGTAAAGTTTGATCCACCATCTCTACTTATTGAAGCGATTATATCCGTGTTTAATGTAGGTGTATCTATATCTTCCGTAAATACTACAATACGACCTGTTGTTACTACATCTGTAGCAGTAAAAGCATTTGAAATTATTGTTGTTGAAGCAGTAGTACCAGATTTTGTTCCTGTTAAGAATACATATCCATCTTCACCTACTCCACCACCAGGATAAGAATTTGGACTTACATCAAATCCCTCATTTGTTGATGATTGATATTGTGGGTCTGTAACACCACCACCTTCTTCTAAATTACCTGCCTCTGTAGAACCTGAAGTTATCTGTGGGTGACCAAAGTAAGATGATCCACCACCACCTCCGATACCATAAACTGGTTGTTCTTGTGGACTACCACCTGATCCTCCACCACCGTAGTATCCTCCTCCACCACCACCTGAAGCTTTTGCTCTGTCTGTACCTGATGGAGATAATCCACCAGCTGTACCTGATCTGTCAGGAGAAGCGTCACCACCATACATAAAACCACCAGTTAAACCACCATTACCACCTTGACCACCTTGTTCTTGGTCTCCACCACCACCTGTGACTTGTCCTGACTGTGGTGATTGTGGATGATTTGTTCCAGCATTTGTTTGAGCAGTTTGTTGTGGACCACCAGCACTACCTGTTGTACCTCCACCAGCGCCGGCGTAACCATTACCACCTGGAACACCAGGAGTACCACAATGGGATCCTCCACCACCGCCACCAGCAGCAACAGCATATACGCTAGGTGCCGGTACAGTAGCTCGTGAACCTGGGAATGTTCCGTAATCAGCAGTGGTTGTTTCAGTCATTATGCCTGATCCTCCACCACCATTACCACCGTGTGAACTAGGATTAGTGCTTGGATCATATCTACCATTCGTACCACCAATAGCAGCGCCACCTGGTGATGTATTAGCAGCTTCTTCTAAATTATCGTTTGCATCATTACCACCTTCAGCAACACCAATTTTTAAAACTTGTCCTGCTGTTACGGCAAGAGCACCAGTAGAAAAACCACCGCCTCCGCCATACATAGCACCTGGAGAACCTGTTCCACCACCAGCACCCCACATTTTAAATGTTACGGATGTCATACCAGTAGGAACTGTAAATTGACCAAACGTTGTTACGTTTTGATCTGGATTTGCTCCAGTTTCAGAGGTATCTTCCTCTGTAATTGCTGAAACTGAAAATCCAGCAGAAATAGCTACAGGAGCTGTTTGATTTATATAGTTATCATTTGAAGCACAATAAAGATCATTTGATCCTTCAGCTTCATCTGTTCCTGATTCATCATGGAACTCATCAACTATACCATCAACAAGATTGAATACTGTAAGGCCTTCATTAACGGCCATTTTAAAACCTAACAATCCTATATTTAATTTGTTTTCTTCGGATTGTTCACTTGCTAATTGTCTAGTTTTTATTCCCATATTACTATTTATCTCCTACTATGTTGTTATAGGTAAATACCTCACTCTAATTTCAGCGTCTGATATAGGCGCCGTAGTAAATGTTAAAGTTGTTCCCGAAGTTGTATAGTCATCACTAGGATGAAACACTACACCGTTTACGGTAACTAAAATATCGTTTTGTGATCTACCACTTGTACCAATTGTAAAAGCAGTTGTTGAACCATCACCTGTTAAATTTGAATTTACTGAATATGATAAGGATACTGACGGAGCAAAATTTGCTTTTGTCATTTTTCTCAAAGAAGAAGCTGAAGTATCATAAAGTAAAATTAAATCATCATCAGCTACTGAAGTTTCAGCAGTTTGTCCTGTAATAGCACCTGAACCTAATAATGAACCAGCGTCAAAGGCAATTCCTAAAAATATTAAAAATACTCCTTCACCTGATGCAGGAGCTTCTGAAAATACTATTGTTGTTCCACCACTTGCTATGTTATAGCCTGATTCTGGCTCTTGTACAACACCTGAAACTGATACTAAAATAGAACTAGAAGAACCTACAGTATAATTTAAAGTAAATGTAGTTGTAGATCCGTCTGCTGTAAGAGCTTGTTTTTCAAATGTTCCATAGTCTGGTGTTTTTCCGATATATGCCATTTAATTAATCCTTAGTAATAATACTATTTATACATTTTTTCATAACTATGCCCAACTTAATGATACTCCATGTATCTTCACCATATTATTTGCAAGAGCCAACTTCCATCTCATTGATTGGCCACTTGGTTGACCACTTATGGTAGCTTGACCTGTTAAAATTCTTTGTCCACTAGCGCCTGTGACGTATCCACTATCTGCTAAAGTTACATTTGTATAGTTTGATCCACCATTTCTACTAACACTAGCTATTATGTCAGTGTTTAATGTAGGTGTATCAATGTTTTCTTCAAATATCACAATTCTTGTTGTTGTTGGTACACTATTAGCGGCAAAAGCATTTGAAAATACAGTCGTAGTTGCCGTTACTAATTTTGTACCTGTGATGAATACATAGCCATCTTCGCCTGCCTCACCCTCACCTGAACCTTGAGCACCTGCTTCATTTGTTCCACCAACATAAGTTGGAATAGCTGTTCCACCACCTTCTTCAGCAGCGCCTTCTTCGGTTGAACCTGAAGTAATTTGTGGGTGTCCGTAGTATGATGATCCTCCACCACCTGAACCGTGAGGACCAGGAGCATTACTATGACCTGAACCTCCACCACCACCATAAAATCCTGCTCCACCACCACCAGCAATTCTTTCACCACCATCACCACCTTTAAATAATGATCCGTTTTGGCCATCTGTGCCAGGAGTTGTACCACCTTGTCCACCTTGTTCTTGGTCTCCACCTCCACCACTTGCCTCTGTACCAGGTGATCCACCACCTTCGTTTCTATTAGTTTGCTCTGATTGTGAATTACCAGCGTCACCTGTTGTTCCACCACCAGCACCACCACATCCACCATTTGAATATCCACCAGCGCCACCGGCACCGGCAACAACATAAGCCTGAGGGGCAGAATATTGAGGAGCACTTAAAGGTACTATGTCAGTTGCAAAAACTCCTGCTAAACCACCACCTGATCCATATAAACCATGAGCACCTGGAGGAGCATGTGTTCTTCCACCATTTAAAAATGCTGGGCCAGCACCAGATGATTCTTTTTGACCACCTCTTCCTGCTAAAACTTTTAAAACTTGTCCTGAAGTTACAGCGAGTGTTCCTTCAGCATAACCTCCACCACCAGCACCACCGTAATCTGTACCACCAGCACCCCAAACTTTTAATTCTGCTGATGTCATTCCAAAAGGAACTGTATAAGTACCCATTTCACCAGAACCTATGGCAGGATGATCGCCAGCTTCAGAGGTATCTTCCTCTGTAATAGCAGTTACAGAAAATCCAGCAGAGATAGAACCTGGAACACCATTCGTATATAAATCACTTGTAGCACAATAAGTATCATTTGATCCTTCAGCTTCATCTGTTCCTGATTCATCATGGAATTCATCTACAATACCATCTACTAAATTAAATACCGTTAAATTTTCATTAACAGCCATTTTAAAACCTAATAGACCAATATTAAAATAGTTTCTATCGTTTTCATTTTCAGCTAGTGTAATACTACTTTCTATACTTGTAAGAGATGTAGTTAGTCCAGAAATTTTACCTTGTGTTATAGCAGCACAAGCTACAACGTCAGCGTTGGCAACAGTTTCATCAGCAATTTTAGCAGTTGTAACTACGTTATCGGGAAGTTGTTTAATTTTTGTGATTGGCACGATCTAACTCCATTGAAGAGCAACACCGTGTATCTTTACTGCATTATTAGCCAACGCCAGTTTCCATCTCATTGATTGACCACTAGGTTGACCAGAAATTGTCGCTGTTCCTGTTAAAATTCT
>MDSV01181430.1_pt1 | contig 12010 bp, 11 predicted proteins | sample 810851 | NCBI WGS metagenome assembly MDSV01 (sample SAMN05326640, study PRJNA326480) | marine metagenome | isolation source: seawater | place: Atlantic Ocean: North East | collected 2012 | reverse complement strand
TGTGGTATTCACATTCTTGAAAAGGTCTAAAACCTCTAATGAAAATTGGTGTTGTTAGCGATACGCATAACAACCTAAAGAATATTGAAATAATCATTAATCTATTTAATGATGAAAATGTACCTATAGTTATTCACACGGGCGATATATCTAATGCCAATACCTTAGAGCAATTTTCCAAGCTTAATTCTAAACTTATTGGCGTTTATGGAAACAATGATAGAAATGAATTGGGGCTTAAAGAAGTAGCCAAGAGAAATAAATTTCAATTTCAGGAGCCACCGAAAAGATTAAGCTTGCTTCATAGAGAAATCGCTATTTTTCATGAACCAGATAATATAGATCAATTTTTATCAGAAAATAAATTGATCAATGTGGTTCTTTATGGCCATACTCACCGTTATGAAAATAACACAAAAAATGGCGTTTTATATTTTAATCCAGGTGAGTCTGCAGGAATGCGAAAAGGCAGTAATGCAATTGGAATTCTTGATCTAATAAACTTGGAAGCTAGAAGAATTTTCTTTTAAAGATTCTAAATATAAATATAACTACTATGCTTATAGGAATAGTAATTACTAATGGTCTTAGTGGTCTTAAAGACAAATTTTGTTCCAGTATTAGATTAAAAAGAAAGGTGAATACGGAAGGTGCATAATCTGCATTCATAACCTCTATTTGTGCAGGAGTTATGGTTATCAAGAAAGATAGTAAAAAGATTTCTAGGTAATATCTTTTATTAATTCTTGCAATTATCGAACAAATTAAAAATGAACTAAATATGTAAATAAGCCAATACATGGTTATTTCAATAGATTTAAAATATCTTCCTTAATTAAATGACTTCTCCATGTAGTAATCCCCTTACAAGCAAGTTCTATGCCTTCTTTAAAAACCAATCTCAGGAAATCTTTTTGAGCCTTTTTTGAGAAAAATAAAGTTGGGTTAATCTTTTCTCTTTTTGAAATTATTTCTACAATTTTATTGAATCTAGAAAGAAGGTCGGCTTCTTCTGCTTTAGTTATTGTTCTTTCTAAATCTTTATGCCCCAAAGGATTGAACGTAACCTCTATTAATCTTTTAATTTCTTGGTTATGCCATTCCAATTTAGTCGTACTTTTCAGTTCTTCCTCTTGAGATTTATATAGATAAATTAAATACTCTACATCTAGTGCTGCATATTTTAGTTGTGAATCAGATAAAGGTCTTCGGATCCAATTTGATCTTGTTTCATTTTTATTCAGGACAATGCCTATCTCTTGTTCAACTAGACCTTGGTATCCTATTGTGAAATCTCCATCTAAAAAGGCATTAGCGATTTGAGTATCAAATAGATTAACCATCTCTTTTTGTGTCCAAGAATAAATGGCCTCTAAATCTTCTTTACATGAATGAAAAATCTTAGTAACTGAATCTGAATAAAGAAAACTGGCGTGATTCTCAGGGTCTGAAATTAAAATAGTATCAATAAGATATATTTCTTCTTCATCATTGACCTGAAGTAAAGCTAATCTCATATTATCTTTATTAGTTCTTCTAAACTCAGTGTCTACACCTAAATAAGGTTTTTGCAATAGCTCTTGGTTTAGATAGGCTAAATCTTCAATGGAGTCTACTAAAGTGAACAAGATAATATATGTGAATTAATTTTTTTGCTGATACACAACATCTACTATTTCATTTGCAGGTGTAAACCCTACAACTACTTTACCCAAAATATCTCTTAAGGAGTTCACATCACCTTTTTTTTCTGCCTCTTTCAGCGATTGATAGTACATTTCTAGATCATTTGCATCTAGGGAATCCTCTTCAGCTCTTAATATTTGCTTATGTTCAGTAGTACTTACGTTATCTCCAATCAGAAGCTCCTCATAAAGTTTTTCTCCTGGTCTTAGACCGGTGAAGATTATCTCTATATCACCATCTGGATTAGTTTCATCTTTTACTTCCATGCCGCTTAGGTGAATCAACCTCTTTGCTAAGTCATAGATTTTTACAGGCTCACCCATATCTAAAACAAAGACATCACCGCCTCTGCCCATTGCTCCAGCTTGAATAACCAATTCTGCTGCTTCAGGTATAGACATGAAATACCTTATTACCTCAGGGTGAGTTACTGTTACAGGGCCACCATCTTTTATTTGTTGCTGAAATAATGGTATTGCTGATCCAGATGAACCAATGACATTTCCAAATCTGACCATAATCATTTTAGTTTGCACAGTGGAGGGGAATGATTGCAATATTAACTCAGAGAATCGTTTAGTTGCCCCCATTATATTAGTAGGTCTGACGGCTTTATCTGTTGAAATTAGAACAAATGTTTCAACCCCAGCCTCAACAGCAGCATCAGCGCATGTTTTTGTTCCCTGGATATTATTGAAAGCTGCCTCAAAAGGGTTCTCTTCCACTAAATGGACATGCTTATAAGCGGCTGTATGATAAATAGTATCAACTTTAAAAGTTTTACAAACTTCAGTAATTCTTTTTTTATTATTGACACTAGCAAGCACTGTATATATCTCAACTTCTGAATTAAAACTTTCTATCTCTTTCTTTATAGAATAAAGGGCGTATTCATTTGCATCTAATAGGATAACTTTATCAGCATTATTTCTAGAAGCCTGTCTCGAAATCTCAGACCCAATAGAACCTCCAGCTCCTGTTATAAGAACAACTTTATTTTGGATATTTTTATCTATTAATGCTTGATGAGCCTCAACTTCAAAGCGACCTAACAGATCTGAAATATCCACTTCTTTTAGTTCTGAAACTAATACTTTTCCTTGAGCTAATTCTGCAAGACCAGGTAAAATTCTTACTCTCAAAGAAAAGTTTTCTATCTCTTTAAGCAAAGCTCTTAAAGTAGATTTTGAAGCAGATGGCATAGCAATTAAGACCTCATCTACTTTACCCCTAGAAGCTAGTCGCTCTAATTTCTTAGGATGCAAGACCTTTATCCCTCCTAAGTATGTTCCATGCAGGCTTATATTTTTGTCAAGAAATGCGATAGGTTGCATTTCTTTACTCACTTTCAAAGCCCCTGCTAGTTGTATACCTGCAGATCCTGCTCCATAGATCACTACCCTTTTTTCGGGCTTTTCGTAAGATAAATAATAATTTGCTGAGAGCCTTGAAGAGAAAATTAATAAAGTAAACGTTATAAACCCTAGTAACCATCCCTCTAATGAAATAATTGAACCCCCGAAACTTTGAAAGAAAGTATTCAATACATAAAATTCTATTAATTTGCTCACTAGGCTCAAGATAACTAGTATCGATAGGGCCTTAATTAGAGTGAATATGAAAGAAAGGTTTATATACCTCACAACTGAATCATAGACTCCAGAATACCAAAAAGTTAACCCTATCAAGAGAGGCGTCCACACAAGCCTCATGGCATCCCTAAAGTCAATCTCGCTTAAATTTATATCACTAATTAATATAGCTAAAAATAAAGCTAAACTAATTGACATAAAATCACATAAAAGGACTATCAATTTTTTATTAAATCTAGAGGTAGAAACTAGTTTTTTCTTGAGACTCATGGTTTCTTAGTGTGATATTCCATTCTTTTTAAAAAGCTTTATTAATGTTAAGAAAATTATGTAAAGATCAAAATTGATGGATTGTTTATTCTTATATTCTATCTCGTACTTAACCTTTTCTTCAATCGAGAGCTCGTCTCTTCCATTTATTTGTGCCCATCCTGTTATTCCTGGATTTAACTCGCATAGATTGTATTCAGTTCGTAAATCAATTAAGTCTTTCTGATTATAAAGAGCCGGTCTCGGACCAACAAAGCTCATTTTCCCTGAAAAGATAGATATCAATTGAGGCACTTCATCAAGACTAGACTTCCTCAAAAATGATCCTATCTTTGTAATATAATTTTCAGGATTATCTAATAAGTGAGTCGCTACTTGGGGCGTATCGACAAACATAGTTCTAAATTTAGGCATCATGAAATTTTTATTATTTTTACCTACTCTATTAGACCAGTGCAGGATCTTACCTTTTGAATTAATTTTTATCATCAAGCTAATAATTAAAAAAAATGGCAGAAATAATACTAAGATTACTAATGCCATTAATCTTTCAAAATAATGTTTCATTTATATTTTCTAACTTTAATTCAGACCTGAAACCTAAGTCGGTTAATCTCTTTGAAGGGTGATAATCATCTTCTAATATTTTTTCTAATTTCTGTCTAAAAAATGGCACCAAAAAAGACAGCCACTCAATAGTATTATTTGATAAAGAGAAGAAAGATTTATTTTTAGATTGAGACTTAAGAAGTTTTTCATAAATATCCCTGCTTGAATAAATCATCCCATCATTTACCACGTATGGATCAGAATCCGACTCTCTATTAATTGCAATAAATAGTATAGCTAAGGCTAAGTCATCAACATGAATCATGGATTTTTTATTACCAGATATGTCTAATTTAGGAAACCAGCCAGCTTGTATACCTTTAATCATGGCTCCAAGATTACCTTTTGGATTAGGTCCATAAACCAAAGAAGGTCTAATGATATTTACCTTCATTGGTGAATTTTTAGCAATTTTTAATATAGCTTTCTCTGCTTCTAATTTAGTAGTGCCGTAAATATTCGTTACACCATTATCAATTGCATCTTCTGCATGTGAAGCCTTGATACTGCTTATATAAGAAAAAATTTTTACTCCTTTTTTTTTGGCTAAAGCAGCAAGCTTCTTTGAAGCTTCTACATTTAGATTCCAATATTTTTTATATTCCTTATCGGAACCAGAAATATCATGAGTATGAGCTGCTAAATGAAAGACCGTATCAATTGACTGCATCATATCAGGGTCAATGTTCTCTTGATTTAAGTCTGATATAAAATAATTTGGAGTAGTGTTTTTTTTTCTTGAAAGTATTCTTACATTGTAACCTTTGATGGTAAGTAAATTAGCCAGCCTTTGTCCAACGTAACCCGAACCACCCGTCACCAAGCAATTCTTTATGGTCATAGATTAACCTATCCTCATATTTGGTAAATCAAAGCGCTATCTTTGTTGAAGTTCATTGAAGCGTGCTCAACTGAAACAAATGAAAAATCTGTTAAAAGTCTAGCCAACTTTTCCTCACATTCTGATAGTCCATAATAAGATTTAAATCTTCTTGAGAAGGATAAGCCCTCTAATATTGGTTGTTCAGGATCTAAATCTCTAGGATGTATATAGAACATATTGTATTTTGATTTTTTAAATAATCTCTTAATAATTACATAAGGTAAAAGACGAAAGTAACCACCACCTGAATAACATATTTTTTTTCCAAAAAAATTCAGCAAGTGGACAGGAAACTCTATTAACTCATTACCTGCTTCAGTTTGAATAATAAAGCTTTCAGTATTTGGCATACCTATATATCCTCCATTTTCCCTATTTGTAGGAAAGATAGAACAATCTATCTCAATTCCATTAGAAAATAGAATATCAAAAGCCCATGCACAGTCTTGAGTTATACTAAAGCATGGCGCCCTGTATGACTTTACAGCCTTGCCAGTAATATTTGAAATCACCTCAAGTGCTTCGTGTGTGTCTTTTTGGAATTCTTCTGGATTCATATTACTTACAAGCATATGACTGTTAGAGTGGCATCCAATGTCATGACCTTCAGCATAAATCTCTCTTATCAATTCAGGATGTTTCTTGGCAATTACTCCCAAACAAAAGAAAGTTGCTTTAACATCTTTTGCACTAAAAAGGGCAAGTAATTTTTTCAGATTTTCCTTTATACGAACTTCATGTTTATCAAACTTATTTGCACCGCTAAGAAATTCTTTATCAAAATCTATATGAAACCACTCTTCTAGATCTACTGTTAATATATTCATTATTAAACGCTAAAGTTCAGTCGAGGACTTAAACTCTATGAAATGTCTTCCTTTTTTGTTTAACATTTAACCTTATAGCTTCGTCAATTATATCAAATTCTTTGCTTTCAATTTTCACAACTTTAGAGATTATCTTAAAAGATAAGCAATAGAGATACAGATAATTATACTAAGCACTAAAAACAAGTTAGATGTCTATCTATAAATCGATAGAGGTTATCTTATCGCCACTTACAAGAAAGCTGTTTTTGCTTCTCAAGATTAAAGGCATGTCAGAATAACTATCAGTATAAAATTCGTCTATATGAAGAATATCTTCTTGATTAAGAGCTTTAATTTTATTCGAACCAAAACAATTTAACTCTATATGGCTGTATACATCGCTATCATCGAAAGCTAGTTTTGTTCCAATTACTTTTATATTTCTTAAAAAAAGAGTCACATAACATTCTGGTGATGCAGTAACAACAAAGACATTCTCATTTTGTATTCCTTTAATTTTATGGCCTAATTTATTAAAAATATCATGATTTTGACTTACAAAATTTTTTGCAACTTCATTAATTTCATTTCTTGTTTTATTTTTAAAAATTAAACCAAAAGTAATTGATTTATATTGATCATTTGATATCAGAGAAGTTTTTAGACGAATTACGCATAGGATTATCTGTAAATATATGAAAGGTGATACTGAGAAAGATCGGGAAGAATATAGCAAGAATGGCAAGTAAGTATCTTTATAAGTTAAGGTCTTATCAAAGTCGTAAATGATATTCATGCAAAAAACTTAGAAAATATCTTTTGTAATTGAGTGAACTGAAATAAGTGAAAAAGAAGAGATCTAAAGTAATTTGTATAACTAATATTCACCAAACAAATATTTTTTTTGTCTGCAGAAAAATATTCTGAGATATTTACCTTTCCTAATACTATGTTAATTATGTCATAAGGAATAAGCCATTTAACATAGAATCCATTTTTTCCTAAAGAATTTATTGTGGGGTTCTCAAAGATAAGATTTAAATAGTTTCCAAGTAGATTTGAGCAGCATTTTTCTGAAAGCATTATAGAGCCCCATACTCGAGGATTTATTTCTATCAATTGATAATCATTTAGTCTTTCAGACCACATAAACTCAACCATAGCTATCCCTGTCCAATTCAATGGACCCAGTAACTTTTCACCAAGTTCCATTATCCTCCTATCATCATTTGAGATAGAGTTAATAGTTACCCCTCCTCTCTCTGGAAAAGTTCTTAATCTCTCATGTCCGTAAAATGTAATTAACTTACCCTTATCAAATAGAAAGCTTCCTGCTTTAACATTTTTTTCAAGGCTAATAATCTCCTGTATAAATACATCATCTGGATTAGAGAGGGTCTTAATGTAGCACTTTGCATCATCCAGAAAATTAAAAAACTTAATCCCTTCAGATCCCATACCTCGTTTAGGTTTTAATACTATTGGGCCTTCTATTTCAAAGTCATCTAATTGAGAAATTTCTAGAGTTTTTGGACAAGGTACCTTATGACTAATGGCATGTTCATGTAGGCTTACCTTATCAACAACCCTATAAAAGGACTCCTTGGATGGAATGGCTGTATGAGCCTCTAAACCTAATTTGTAAATTAACTCTATGTCGACCTCTTCAATTGGCAAAATTTTAATATCAATTTTCTTTTCTTTGATGTCATTGAGGATATCGTTTGTCTTGCGGACCCAACTCAAATAAATCAAAGAAAGTATTAATCTCTTGATTATGCCTAAATTACTACTTAAATATATTTCATCCAATCTTGATCTTAATATATTAAATACATCAAAACTTTTTCTAGATTCGGAGCTCGTTATAAGTAAATTCAATAGATTTCCTTTAATGTATCCAAAATATTTTGAGCTTGCATATTTCTAGAAAAATCTTTTTTAGCTTTTAGAATTCCAGGCTTATAGTAATTTTTATCTTGTTTCAAGTTAGACATTAATTTTGAGAGTTGTTTAAAAAAACTTTCCGCATTCTCTGGATGAAAGACTTCACCAACTTTATATAAATTAATTAGATCACAAGATTCACCTCTTAGACCTGCAATAACAGGTGTCTCATAGGCAATAGATTCAAAGAGCTTAGAAGGTATTACCTTATCATACGGCTCTATATTTTTTAAAGAGACCAGGCATGCATCGAACATTGACAGGTAATCGCCAATTTCTTCTTGAGATACAGAATCAAGAACTAATATATTAGATGAAGAATCTTTGTATTTAGATTTTAGATTTTGATGTACTGCCCCATTGCCTATAATTACGAAGATAATATTGTCAGGAAAATTAAACTGCTTTGACGATTCAAGTAGCTCTTCTAGTCCATGACTAACGCCTACAGTACCTGCATAACCTACAATAAATTTATCTTTCAATTGCAATAGTTCACGTAAAATCTCACCTTTTTCAAATGATGGCATGATCGAATCATTGCATCCATTAAAAGAAATACAAATATCTTCTTTTTTTACTTTTGATCTGCTGATTAAACTCGTAGCAAAGGAATTGGTAACTGTAATAATTTTTTTTGACCTGTTATAAATGAAAATTTCAATTTTTTCTAAAATTGAGTAAAGAATAGAATCTTTTGAGAGAAATATTATGCCCTCAGGCCACATATCTCTTATTTCAGTTACTAGCGGTCTCCTTGTAAGAAAGGAGACTAAAAAACCGCTTATTAAAGTCAAAAATTGCGGTGAAGTTGCAACTATAACATCATGCCTCTTAAGAAAAATAGGTAAAATAGAAAACATTATGGCGCTTGAAATATGATCCAGAATTCTAAAAAAATAACCATCATTTTTTGCAACGAAAGACCAACTACGAACTACATTTACGCCATTTATAGTGGACTGATTGTATAAATCATTTGAATAACCATCATAAATCTTGCCATACGGAAAATTTGGTGCACAAGTCAATAAGGTTACTTCATGTCCTTTTTTTACCCAGTATTCAGCGTGATAAGAACAACGAAGAGCTGGAGCATTAGTTTCAGGTGGGTAATAATCAGTAATGAGTAAGATTTTCATAACATGTCAATTTATAAAATTTTTTGATAAGTAAATCTTCTCAGACTGAATCACTCCATTTTAGCATTAGATTAATTTCGTTGTGATCAAAGTCCATGGTCAAAGTTTTATTCTTAATCTTCTTTCCAAATTCTGGATACCATTCAGTATCTTGCAATGAAATATGACCTCCATCAGCTAATAAAATAATCTTTTTATCATTAGGAAGAGTTAATTCTATACTTTTTCCTAATTTTTCAACCTTTATATGTGGATGAAAGTGATAATAGGCCTTTCCAGAATTAAATTTACCATCTAAATTATCTTTAATCTGGATGTAGTTTTTGGCGAAATGCCAGTTTCTATTATGGACTACCGGGCTCTTCAATCTTTTATATCCATCATGGGAAGATGTAATAGATAAATATTCTTCATTTTGCTCTGTAAGAGTCTCTAGAATTGAGGCTCTCCTTGCTACTCTAAATCCTGACCATACTTCTGATGAATTTAAATTATTCACTGCAACAGTATTATGAAAATGAGTACCTCTTTGCAGGAGTCTCTGGTCACTGATTCCGTAACAGGAAATGCCTGAATTTACTAAAAGTCTATAGTTATCAATTGAGAGCTCGAAAGATAGTGTATCTGCATGACCATGGCCCGGAATATAAGATGGACCAATCTCAGCGCAATCCAATAGAGCGACGTAACAGGACTTCTGAACTCTAATATATCCCGAAGTATCTAATCTAGTAATCTCAGATCTTAGGTTATTATCGTAATTCAGCTTAAAAAGTTTTTTGGCATAAGAAATTAAATCATTACTAGTTGAAGCAATCCCAAATGCGGAGTCATTAAAAAATGAAATGCCTTGGTCAGGATGTTCCATTATCTTAGTCCAATTGATCATAAGTCTTGCTTTAGTGATGAGAATTTCTTCTAAATTTTTTGTATCTTCATGTTCGAAAGTCTTGAAAAGATTTATGAGATCCAAAATATCATGGAGTATTATATTGTGATACATTGGGCTTAATTCAAAGTGCCCTCCATCACATAAAATCTGTTCTTCGATCTGATTTGTGAAAATTGCAAGCCCTTGATTCAACCATTTTTTGGAGGAAGGTCCGTCAAAATACAAACCAGCAAATATCAAAGCTTTCGCATTTGCTAGTAAATGATTGCCATATAGATGATATTCTATTTTTTGGCTAAGTACATGTGCTTGAGTCTTTAAGCTAGCTAACCAAACAGTCTTTGGAGTCTGACCGTTTAAAAACCATTTAATCCAGTTGACTGTTCTTAATGATATAGGATAGGCATCCCATCCTACTCCAATATTACAGGGATTATTTTGTATCCAGTCATTAAGAAGACTTTCTAAAAGAAGCTTTTTCTCTTCTTCGACTGGTGAGCATAAAGCATCGAAGTAATGTAAATTAAAGAGCCATAATAAATCTTCTTCTTCATTCCATTCAATCTTGTCGGGATAAGATTTTTGCTTATTAAGAAATGAAAATGTATTGTTATTAAGTATGTTTACATTTGATAATCTAACTGATTGCCATTTGTTCTTCTTAATTCTTAAATTATCAGTAAACTCTTTAGAAGTATTAATGAATTTTAATTTTCGATATACCCTCCATAAAATCTGTGTGAATTTTAAATATCTTATGGTGTAAAAATATCTTAATACAGTTTTAATATTCATATTCACCTTAAGGGTATTATCTAAAAATAAGTGCTCTAAATATACCTCTATTCAAATCTATCACACTGGCTTAAATTAAATTGCATCTATTCTATTGATGTGGTTTAAGAGATTACTTGTGAATCAGATTACTTTTTTGGTTACGAAGAATATTTTCTGCTTCAATTGAAACTCTTGCAACCTCGAATATTTCTTCAAGTGGTATGCAAGGCTCACATGTCTCGATTGATTTAATAAAAGCACCTAGAGCAGACTTTTGTCCTTTATCTTGGGACCATAAATTCATTTTGTTGAAACCTTTCCAGCCAAAGCCTTTCATTTTCCTAAAATTATCAAGTTGTAGAACCTTTCCTGACACGAAAACTTCAATACGCTCTTTAGGAAAACTTGCAGCTCCATTTGAAAGATAATTAATACTCCCAAATGAACCATCTTTGAAGCCTAAAGTTACAGAGGAGTTATCTGTAATGATGGAACCTGAGTTGGATATCAATGCCCTGCCTTCTACAGAAACTATCTGACTGCCAACTATAAATCTCATTAAATCTATAAAATGACAACATTCACCTATTATTCTGCCTCCACCAATTTCAGGATTCTGAGTCCAATGGTCTTTAGATATATATCCAGCATTAATTGTTGCAATGATTGTTTTGGGTTCTTTTGTGTTTGATAATAATTCTTTTATTTTTTTGATATGAGGAGAAAATCTTCTATTAAAACCTACCATTAATTGAGGAGTTGACATACCTTCAAGATGTTTCTTTTTATAGAACTCCTCTAAAGCGATTAAGCTTTCTAGATCTATGGTTAATGGCTTCTCAACCCATACATTTTTATCTTTCTTTAACATAGAACTCACTAATGTTGCATGAGTGTTATGTCGCGTGGCAATAAAGACAGTATTGATTTTATCCTCATTGAGTATAGACTCAACATCGGATGAGGCGTTCGCAAATCCAGCTTTAACACCATGTAGAGAGCTATTTATGCCATTAGCGCTAACCAGCGTGTGCAAGTAAGCTCCAGTTTGTTTTAAAAGCGGAATTAGAACTCTAGAAGCATAATTACCTGCTCCAATAAAACCAACCACAGAACCTTTATTGGAAAAAAGATTTTCTTTTTTTAGTTTTTTATTTTTTTTTAAACGCTCTTCAAAAGAAGAATCATACTCTAATAATATTCCCAGAGTAGAAGTGTTACTAAATAATTCTTCATATGCTGTAGCGGCTTCTAAAAATTTATATCTTGATGTAATGAGAGGTCTTACGTCTACTTTTCCAGTTGCTAGCATGTCTAAAAATGCTTCAAAATTTCTTTGTTCAGTCCATCTAACATAGCCAATAGGATAATCATTACCCTCTTCTTCATAATTGGTATCGTAT
>MDSV01172702.1_pt1 | contig 12010 bp, 12 predicted proteins | sample 810851 | NCBI WGS metagenome assembly MDSV01 (sample SAMN05326640, study PRJNA326480) | marine metagenome | isolation source: seawater | place: Atlantic Ocean: North East | collected 2012 | reverse complement strand
CATCTAAATTTATAATATTTTTTTTTTTTTAAAATATTATTGTAAATTTTCGATTCTTTTTTTAGCATATTTTCATACTTATATTTTCTGAAAATATATAATGATTTATAAATTATATAATTATTTCTAACAAATTTTTTTATTAGACTTGATTTAATCATAACTTTTCTAATTTTCTAGCCCATAAACTGAATGGCAGGATAAATCACAATCATTTCTAATTAGTACGATGTCTTCTCCTACAATATGAAAACGAAATTCTATATCCATGAATTTTTTTAAAACGCTTTGCATCATTAGTTCATTTTGATTATCACTTACTTCAATAATTATGCATTTAATATTTTTTAACATATTATCAGGAAGATTATTAAAAAAAAATTTTTCAGATCCCTCGCAATCCATTTTCAAAATATCTACAAATGGCAATTTATATTCTTCAAAAATATTTTGAATAGTTGTTGACTCAACAGAATTTATATTTGTTTTTTTTGAGTCATTATTGACAACCTCTGAATAAACTATATTTTCAAAAGAATTGTCAATAATATTTGAATTCAATAATGTTTTTGATGACCAAATTGGTTTATTTATCAGAGTTACATTATGATAATTTTGGAAATTTTTTTCTAATAAATTAAAATTTCTTTTAAAAGGCTCAACTGAAATAATTTGACATCCTGGATAAAATTGAGCAAATCTGAATGTCTCAACTCCTATGTTTGCTCCTAAATCTAAAATATATTTGATTTTATGATTATTACCCTCTTTAATAAAATAATTTTTTGAATAAAAATGAGACATTACACCTTGGTCATACTTAGGATAATAATAAAATAATTTTTTATTAAATTTAATTTTAGTAAGTCTTTTAAAAAATAAAGGATAAACTATTATCTTAATAGCATTAATAAAACCCATTATTAATATACACAAAAAAAATCTTTTTAAAAAAGAAATAGATCTGATTATAAATCTTGTATTAATTTGTTTATTAGTTATGTTTTGCATAATTTCTTATAACTTCAGAGCTTGTAATAAATTGACAATATATTTAGATCTTTCAAAATAATTATGTTTATTTTTTATTATATTATTTCTTGAATTTTGTGCAATCCTATATCTTTTATCAGCATTTTTTAAATACTCATTTATTTTTAATATTAAATCCTCATTATCTTTATAGGTAATTTGTTCTTTATTCTGATAAAAAAATTTTGAGTGCTCTTCTGTATAAGTATTTATTGAAAAAACTTTACAAGCAGGTAATTCAAAAGTTCTCATGTTGTGTGATGGTATGTTTTGTTTTCTTACTAAATTAAGATTAATCTTAGATGCTGTACATACCCTAATAAATTTTTCACCAACTACCTCTTTGTTTTGCCATTTTAACCTTAATTGCTTATTTGCTCTATGCCATCCATTTCCCCATATTTTTAGATCAAAGCTTAAAAGATTATTCAAAACTTTTTCTCTTTCTTTATCCCATGAACCTACAAAACAAACATCAGATTTATACTTAATATATTCTTCTTTAGATACTTTAATTGGATAATGTAAATTTTCATCTGATGCAAAAGGAAGGTAGTGCACATTTCTGGCTCCATACTTTTTTAATTTATCTATTAAAAATAATCCCCAAGTAAAATGAATATCATAAAGAGGTATACTTTTAATAATCCAATTATTAGTATTACCAAAATGCCAATTATTAAAAGGATTATCTGGATTATAATATACTAGAATTATTTTAGGAAAATTTTTTTTTATTTTTGATAAAAATTCATAAGAATAATAAAAGCCTTTAAAAATAAATAATATGTCAGGCTTTTTGTCATGAATAACTTCTAATAAATTATCTTGTATTTTTATAGATGAGTACCTCCAAGCAAACTTACTTAATAATCTATTATAAAAATTATTATTAATTGTATCGTCAAATTTTGTTACTTTATAACCAAGTTTTTCAAAACATTTACAGTATGTTAATCCCAAACTACCATAGACCATACTTGAGCTGATAAGAATATTATTCATTATATTTTTATATCGCTCAACGCATTAATAATTCCTTTTTTACATTTTTCAAAATTCCAATTTTTTATAATTTTTTTACTATTTAAACTCATTTGTTCAAGTTTATTTGGATTATCCAACATATATTTTAATGAATTTGTAAGACTAGACTTATTTTTAATATCAATTTCAAGACCATTTACATTATCTGATAAAAGATCATCAGAACATCCAATTTCTTTATTTAAAATTATTGGCAATCCTGAACACATAGCTTCATTTACTACTAATCCCCAGGGTTCATTTTCTGATGGAAGTACAAAAATATCACTAATAGAATAATATTTAGGAATTTCAGATTGATTTATGAAGCCTGTAAAAGTACAATTATTCAAATTATTTTTTTTTACTAGATTCTCCAGATCTTCTTTTAATTCACCATCACCTATCATGAGTAAATGAAAATCATATCCATTTTTTTTTAGATCTATGGCACTATGAACTAATAATTCTGGATGTTTTCTTTTCATAAACTTAGAAGCAAAAAGAATTACTTTTGTATTATCATTGATTTTTAATTTATTTTTTAATATATTATTTTTATCTACATATTCGTTTGAAAACTTAATATACCTTTCATTATCTATAGTATAAGGGACATCAAAAATTTTATTATTTTCTATACCAAAAGATTTATAGTACTTTGTATTTTTCTTTCCAATACTGAGAAACTTATCGACTTTTTTAAAAAAAAAATAAACAAAAAATCTATGTATCTTTTCTCTCAAATATGATCTTTTTAGTTGCAAATGAGTTTCACCTCTAAACATAATTGGAATTTTTTTAATTCTACAAATTATAAAGGCCAAAATTAATGAAAAATAATTATAACCATGAATCCAAACAACATCATATTTATTTTTATTTATTTTAAAAAGTAAATTTAAATTTGTAAGACTAAAAAAACCTTTAATATTAGAATTAGATAAAATAATTGATTCATATCCCTCTAATAAATCAATATCCCATTTAATTTTTTTTTTAAATTGTTTGTCCATAGATGGTTTGAGGCCAAAATCTGAACAATAAAAACAAGTTATTTCAATATCCTTATCTTTATTAAGATAGGAGTATAGTGGTGCAAAATATTGCACAGGATGGGTGTTTACTACAGCAATTTTAAATGTCATCTATAGCATTGTTTCAAAATATTTAATTGTTTTACTTAATCCCTCTAACAAATTAGTTTTAGGTTCCCATTTTAATAATTTTTTTGCTTTTTTAATATCTGGTTTTCTTTTTATAGGATCATCAATTGGTAAATTTTTGTATATGATTTTGGATTTAGAATTAGTTAATTCAACAATTATTTTTGCTAATTTTTTTACAGTTAATTCTGAATTATTGCCAATATTGATTGGTCCAGTTATACTATTTTTCGAATTCATCAGTTTAATTAATCCATTAACTAAATCGTCAACATAGCAAAATGATCTAGTTTGTTTACCATTTCCGTATATTGTAATTGGCTTATTGTGAAGTGCTTGAACAATAAAATTTGATACGACTCTTCCATCTTTTGGATGCATATATGGACCATAAGTATTAAATATTCTAGCAACTTTAATGTTAATTTTAAATTCTCTATTATAATCAAAAAACAAAGTTTCTGCACATCTCTTACCTTCATCATAGCAAGATCTAGGACCTATAGGATTTACATTTCCCCAATAACTCTCTTTTTGTGGATGAATTAATGGGTCACCATAAATTTCACTCGTTGAAGCTTGAAAAATTTTACAATTATTTTTTTTTGCCAAATTTAGTAAATTAATAGAGCCTTGAATTGATGTTACCAAAGTCTTAACTGGATCATGTTGATAATGTATTGGCGAAGCTGGACAAGCCAGATTCCATATCTGGTCTACTTTTAGCTTTAAAGGTTTGGTAATATCATGATTAACAACTTTAAAATTTTTATTTTTTAAAAATTGAATAATATTTTTTCGGCTTCCAGTAAAAAAATTATCAAAACAAAATATTTCATTATTGCTATTAATAATTTTTTTAATTAAATTTGTACCAATAAAACCTGCGCCTCCAGCGATTAATATTTTTTTATTTTCTTTTGTAGATTTCATAATTCTGTACCTTCTTATATAAATAAAACTTTCGATCTATATATTTTTTTAAAATTTCTAAATTAATAAAATTAGGTGGATAATGATAATTTACTCTAAAACGTCTATTAGATTTATTTAAAGAAGAGATTATTATATTGACTTGATTATTATCTAAATGTTCAATTTCTTTATTTTGCCAGTTATTAATATTATTTAATGCTTCAGAGTCTTGAATATACTTATAATAAGGTGTTAAATCTTTACTTTCAAAATCACTAATTAAATTTAAATTAGTAATAGAAGGCTGATTTAAAAATTCAATTTGAGATAAGTTTTTATTCCATGAAGCCTTTCTCAATAATATAGATAATGGTCTTAAATTATCATCATACATTGCAATTTTTTCATCAATATTTTTTATAGAATCCTTTAACGTATATATGTCTGATAAATCAGTATAAAAATTTCTTGAGTTTGACAAAAAATTAAAGTCTAATTTATGTTTCATATTAGCATAATTTTCTTGTGTAAAATAAGGATAAGAAAAATGCAAAAATGCAACCAAATAAAATATAAAAGTAATTAAAATTGTAAATAATAATTTATGAATTTTTTTTTTAAAAATTATCATTGATATTATTGGTAGAATTAAAACTACTGCGTAAATAGTATTTGTATAATTTCGTCCAGTATATGCAGCGCAAAATATACTAGAAAATAAAAAAAAGAAAAAACATACAAATATTTTTCTTTTAAAATTATAGAGGTTAAAAAAATTTTTGATGAATATAAAATAGGAAAAATATATAAACAAAACAAATGTTGCATAAAACAATAAGCCGCCTTTGCTTTTATTAATAATAAGTTTTAAAAAATTTAAATCCCAAGGTATTAACAAATAATAAAATCCATTATAAAAATTTAAATTTTTTCTGGCATAATTTATATCATCAACAACAAAACATTTTATAAAAGAATTTAAATCTGAAATTAAGTAAATTAAAAAAATAACTACAAATATTGATAAAAGACCACCTATGATTAGAAATAATATTTTTTTGAACAAATCAAAATTTAATTCATTTAAAAGAATTATGCTTATTCCAACAAATAAGGATACTATAAATCCTAATGAAGGCTTAGTCCAAAAAGACAACCCCATCAAAGTACCAATTATTAAATATTTTATATGAGTCTCTTTAATCCTAAATACTAAATAAAAAGATAAAAAACCAAACAAGTAAGATAGATGATCGTAATAAGCTCCACCCATCATTGGCAAAAACCATATTCCGGCCAACAATCCGCCACAAAAAGAAATATTGTTATTACAGTTTATTAAGAGAAGAATTTTATATGAAACTAATGCGAAAGAAACATTGATTAAAATCGATAGTAAAAGATAAGCATTAAAAAGTTCAAATGCATATGTAAAAAAATAAAATAGTAATGCCAATAATGGCCCATTATGAGAAGAATAATCTTGGTATGTAATTTGCCCTTCGATAATTCTTAAAACTTCACTTATTGGAGTAAGTAAATCTTCATTTATATAAAATAAACAAGCAATAAATTGAAAAAAGCATGCATTGATTGTTATAAAAATATAATTTTTTTTTTCTGCTAAAATTTTCATTTTAACTCTATGGATTTAGTTTTATTTTTATTTAATATCCAAATAAAAAAACCAGGAAATCTAGTTATCATTATTAAAATACCCATTATTATCGATATCGCAAATGACTCTTCCGGACCTAATCCAAATGTATTAAAAACATAAATGGTGGCAAGTTCTCTTACACCCCACCCACTAAATGATATAGGTATCATTGAAGCAATAGATATAATTGGTATTGCAATAAAAATTTCTAAAAAAGTTAAATTTATATCCAAACTATAGACTAATAAACAATAACTTAAAAACATAGATAAATGTGTAATTAATGACATAAATATATTTATTATAAAAATTTTAAAAGATTTAAAAAGAGAATCTATTTCAAAAAAAATTTCATTAAGATATTTTAATAAATAAAGCTTATGATTAAAAAAAAAATATTTTGAAAGAAGATTACAAATAACAAAAATTATAAAATAAAAAAAAATTATAAAGAAAGGAGTTAATAATAAATTATTTGAATAAAATAAATAACTAGAAGAAAAAATTATAGTTAATGTAAATAAATGCAGAAATCTATCAATTATAATACTTTTTATTGCTAGATTTTTAGAAGAGCCTAATTTAGTTATATAAAAGTATTTAATAAAATCACCTCCAAAACCTGTTGGAATAAATTGATTAAAAAAAGCTGCTATCGACCAAATAATAAAACATAATCTCAGCGATAATTTGAGTTTAATTCTTTTTAAAATCAAATACCATCTTACTGAATGAAAAAATAAGTGTACATATAATAATATTAAAATTAAAGTTAGTGAGAAAAAACTAATTTTTTTTAAAAAAATTAATATGTTACTGCCATCAACTTTATTAAAAATTAATAACAAAAGCAAAATTGAAATGATTAGCTTAAAAATATGTTTGTACATATTTATTTTTTATACTTAAATTCTTTTAAAATATACTTAAGTTCTTCTTTTACTTTTATTTTTGGAATAAATTTTAATTCTTTTTTAGCCAAATCACTTGAAGCAAAATTTTTAAATACTTCACCTTTTCTTTTTTTACTAAATTTAATAATAATATTATTTTTAATAAGACTATTAAATATTTTGACTAACTCCTTAATAGTAGTTTCTTTGCCACTCGATAAATGAAAAAGATTAAATTTATTTTTACTTTTATATTTTATGCTTAAAAAAATACCCATGCATAAATCTCTAACACTTATGTAATCTCTTGATGAATTGCCATCACCAAAAATATAAAAAAAATTTTTTTTATTAAAGGCATAGAGGAGCTGATTAATTACACCTTTTTTATGTTCAGAATTAATTCCTATAACATTAGCAAATCTTAGTACTATAATATTTAGATTATAAGAATTTGAGTAAGCTCTACAATATCCTTCACACGCTAATTTACTTGCACCATAAGGAGATATTGGTTTTGGAGAACTATTTTCATTAACAGGGGGTCTTGTATCCCCCATAATAGCACCTCCGGTTGATGCAAAAATTATTTTTTTAATATTATGCTTTCTGCACATTTCTAAAATGTTAATTGTTGACAATACATTTGCATTAAAATTTTTAATTGGCTCATTTACAGATTCTACGACTGAACCAAGTGCTGCTAGGTGAATTATTAGATTAATTTTATTTTTCTGAAAAACATTGTTTAGTTTTTTTTCATTTAGAATATCAATATTGTATATTTTAAGAAATTTGCTTTCATTCAAATATTTTTTTTTTTCCTGTTTTAAAATTATCTACGACTATTATTTTATTAATCTTCTTTGAATTTAAATATTTTATTAAATTTGATCCTATGAAACCTGCACCTCCAGTAATTAAAATATTCATATTATCAATTTAATTATTCCAAAATGATGTAGTAATAATCTTATCTAAATCACATCTTTTGATATATTTCTTTGCAATATTACTAACTTCTTCAAGCAAACCCTCATTTAAAAAAGTTGGCTGGAGTCCTAGATCAAAAAAATTTTTATTTATAACCTTTAGTTCATTTTCTGAAGCTTCATTTCTAGGATTTTCATAAAGCTTTATCTTTGCTCCAGTTATTTTTGATATCAAATTTGCTAAATCAATGACTTTATGAGTTTCCGTTGTTTGATTAAATATTTTTACTCTTGATGATGCTTTTGGTGGATTATTTATAGCTAAATTAATACAAGCTACTGAGTCTTTAATATGGATAAATGCTCTGGTTTGGCCTCCAACTCCATAAACAGTTAAAGGGTGATCAATTGCTGATTGCATTATAAACCTATTAAGTACTGTGCCATAATCACCATCATAATCAAATCTATTAATTAATGCTTCATCTAATTTTGTTTCTTCTGTCTGAGTACCCCATACAATACCTTGATGTAAATCTGTGATTCTTAATTTGTTGTTTCTGTTATAAAAATCAAACATCAAAGCATCTTGTGTTTTAGTTAAATGATATATACTTCCAGGCATTGGAGGGTACATTATTTCTTTTTCAATATAATTACCGTTTTCATCTTTTATATTTACTTTAAGATAACCCTCTGGAATGCTCAGATTAACACTACCATACCCATAAACCCCCATAGTTCCTAAATGCACAAGGTGAATATCAAGTTTAGATTCTACTATTGCTGATAAAACATTATTTGTAGCGTTTATATTATTATTAATTGTATATCTCTTTTCCTTAGAACTTTTCATAGAATATGGCGCTGATCTCTGTTCAGCAAAATGGACAATTGAGTCTGGTTTAATTTCTTTAATTAATAATAAAAGTTTTGCGTAGTTTAATGAGACATCAATTTTATGAAATTTTATTTCTTTATTTGTTAATTTTTCCCAAGTTTCAAGTCTTTTTTTAATTGTTTCAATAGGTGTTAATGAATTGGTCTCTAAGTCTATATCAATTTTTCTCCTAGATAGGTTGTCAAATATATGTACTTCATTCCCTTGATTTGAAAGATGAAGTGCTGTTGGCCAACCACAAAAACCATCACCTCCTAATACAATTATTTTCATTTATTAATATTTTTTATATCAAAGTAACTGAATCTTCTAAAATTAACATTTGATTTATATTTAACATTTTTAAGAATTTTTCGCAATTTTAATAAATCAAAAATATTTCTATAAATCTTAGCAATCATAAAATTCTTTTGTCTCCTTTTCTCATGATACTTAATAGGGGCCTCAGCAATCCATAAGCCTTCTCTTTGGGCCCTGAGTGAAAATTCTGTATCAAATTGACCTCTATTTAATTTAGTTTCTTCAATAATTTGTTTCATTCTATTCATATTAAGAAATTTTGGCCCGTGAGTATCAATTGAAACAGTCTCAAATAATAAAGATAATATTGAATTTAATCCCCAACTTAAAAATTTTCTAAAATTACTTTGTAAATTTAAAGTGGGGTCAGCTCTTTTAGATCCTAATATTAAATCATATTCTTTTCTATTTTCTAAACTCCATTTTAAAAAGTCTATATCCCATTGTTCCACATTTATAATATGACAAAATCTTGCATTCGAAGAATTTATTCCACTCCTAAGAGCTAATCCATAATCAGGTTTTTCGACAAAAATACATTTAGAGTACTTTTTAAATTTAAGAATTTTTTCAATTTCATTTTGTGAATTATCAGTACTTCCATTATTTACAATTACAAATCCCCAATCGTTATCATCTATAAATTTTGATAAACATTTAGTAAAGTTTTCTAATTCTGAAAAAATAATTTTTTCTTCATTAAAAATAGGTACAACAACAGATAATAATAACATTATTTTAATTTCATTTCAGTATTTAAAAATTGACAAACTAAATTATTGCCTTTTTGATTATGATGACCAAAAGGGAAATATAAGGAATTAAATTCTTTATTATTAATTATCTGATTATAAGTATCAATAACTTTAATATTATATTTTTTTGCATTAGATAATATCACTTTTCTCTCTTTATGAATCTCATCTAAAACTTCCATACTATTTACAGGATATTGGAGTAAAATGAACTTTTCTTTATTAATTTTGCTAAACTTTTGAATAACCCATTCTATTACCTCATCTCTAGGTGCAGCATTTGGATGAATTTCATCTCTAGCTAAGATAATATTATTTATTACACCTGTTTTGTCTTGAAGATATTTCAATAAGAATGAATATCTGAAAATATTGATAATACTATTTTCAAAAAAGGTAATTTTTTCATCCTTATTAAATCTTGACCCCTTTACGTTATAATCAGGAGTATCAGCATATAAGAGATGACCTTTTTTGTCTTTTATGACTGCGGGAATTGGAAAGCCACTCCTAAATGAATATTTATCTCTATTAAAATTTAAATATAATAAATTTGATAAGATAATTGTGTCATAAATTTCATTATTTTCTTCTAATATTTTTATAATTCTTCTTAATGCTTGTGCTGTACCATAGCCAAACACACCAGCATTATCAACCTCTTTGCCAATTTTATTTTCAAGACAAGCTGGCCATGTTTCATTATTGTTTACTTGGTCTCCAAAAGTAAAAGAGTCGCCAGATACAAGAATTTTTTTTTCAGTTTTAAATCTAATATTATTATCATTTTTTCTAAATCCATATTTATCAATTGAGACTTTACTCCCATACCAGTCAGGAGCTTTTTCAATTGGAATAAACTTATCAAATTTTGGTAGAGGGACATAGCCTAATTCAGGATCATATTTTGATAAACCTATAGTAACTGGTGTAGAAATTATAAGTTCTGTGCTAAACAAACGTGATATTTCACATTTGCTTTTAGTATAACAACTTTTAGCATACTTTAATGACCTAAATAAAATTTCTGCAAAAACTAAAAGAGTGAGAAGAATTAAAATATTGATAAATATTAATTTGATAATTTTCATATATTAAAATTTTATTTCAATGGTTTTGTTGCTGTAAAAATTAAATTTCTAGTAAAAATACCTGTTCCTTTTGAACCTGTTTCAACCATGTTATATAATATAAAAACTATTCTTATCATTTTCCAAATTACTGCCCTAATAGTACTACTGAAACTATATTTAAATAAAATAGGTGATTGTTCTTTTATTTTCATTTTTGAGAAACCAAACATCTCAAATATTTGTGAAATTGAAATAGATGTATAGCAAGTCTCATGTGTAAAATCACTATATCTGAGATGACCCACAAAAGGTGTTTCACCATTTATAGTTTGAATGATAATTCTTCCTCCTGGTTTTAATGAATTGTAACAACATTGTATAAAAATAAAAACTTGTTCTTTATTAAGATGTTCCATTAGATCAAAAGCAGTTATTAGATCGTACTTTTGATTTTTATCTTTTAAAAAATCTAGAATATCTTGATTGTATATATTTGATGATATTTGTTTTGCTATATCTACTTGCTCTTTACTAATATCAACACCGTATACATTATGGTAATTTTTTTTAATAAAAAAATCAATTAACTTTCCATTGCCACATGCCAAATCAATAATCTCAGCATTTTTATCTTCAGGCAACCATTCTTTTAAATAATGATTATAAGCCTTACCCCATTTTTCGGAAACTTTATGATCAAATTTAATAGAAGACTTATTAAATACTGTAGCATATTTATCATAAATTTTTTTTTTATAATTTTCCATTTTTTTTAAAACTAATTATTAAACATTTAATCTATCAAAAGTATCATTAATTTGATTTACATTTATTAGATTCATACATTTATTACCAACACAAAAATCTTTTAAAAAACATTTACATATATCAACTTTTCTAATTATTGTATTATTATAACCCTCAGGATACCACATTCCTGGAAAATCTCTTCCTGAGAATAATGAAATAGCTCTCGTTCCCACTGCAGAAGATAGATGCTGAGCTCCAGAGTCAACACAAATACATAAATTAGATTTTTCTATGAGAGAGGCAGATTCTAAAATTGATAACTTTCCTGATAAACTGATAATATTTTTATTTACTTTATCTTGTATTGTTTTTGCATACTCTTCTTCCATTTTTCCACCAATTATAAAAATAAAATAACCTTTATTTATTATGTGCTTAGATACTTGAATAAAATTTTCTTTTTTCCATAAATTTGCACTTCTTTTTGACCCTGGTGCTATAATAACAATTGGTAAGTTTTTTTTATTATATTTATTAATAAGTTTGACAGTATTATTTTTTGTTTCATTATTAATGGGTAAATTAAAAACTATTTGATTATTAATAT
>MDSV01249071.1_pt1 | contig 12011 bp, 14 predicted proteins | sample 810851 | NCBI WGS metagenome assembly MDSV01 (sample SAMN05326640, study PRJNA326480) | marine metagenome | isolation source: seawater | place: Atlantic Ocean: North East | collected 2012 | reverse complement strand
ATGATGCAATGAATCAATTTAATACTACTGAATCAGGTAGAATAGCTGCATTAAATCAAAACAATGCATTAGAAGCTGATAGATTACAGAATCAATTAAACACACAGATTGAACAATTTAATGCACAATTAGATTTTAATAGAAATCAATTTAATACACAAAATTCAAATCTAGTTGAGCAATCAAATGTACAATGGAGAAGAAATTTAAATACTGCAAATACTGCAGGAGTAAATGCTGTTAACCAAGCTAATGCAATGAACTCATTTAATTTAAGTAATCAAGGTTTGTCATTCTTATGGCAAGAAATGAGAGATGCTGCTAAATGGGAATATGATTCATCTAATAATGAAGCAGACAGAAAAGCTAATTTAACAATTGCTGCATTAGGAAATGAATCAGTTTCAGATACAGCTAAAGTAAATAATTTAAAAACTATAGGTGAGTTTGCATATAAATTGTGGAAAGGATAAAAGATAAATAAATGGGAAGTGTATTTAAAAGAGTAAGAAAAACAATTAAGAAAGTAACTAAACCAATTAGTAAAGTAACTAAAGGTATTGCTAAAGGTATAGCTAAAGTTGCTAAATCTGTAATGAAAGGTGTAGCTAAATTAAATAAAAAATTAGGACCAATAGGTATGATTGCTATGTCATTTGCTATGCCATATGCTATGCAAGGTTTAGGTGCAGGATTTAATAATTTAATGACAGCAAATTCAAGTAATTCATTTGGAGGTTTTTTAAAAGCTGTATCAGATATTGGTGGTAATATGAGAACAGGTTGGAACGCATTTAAAACTGGATTTGGTGACAAAGTATCAGGGATTACAAATGGTGTAAAAAAAATGTTTGGTGACATGGGTAAAGGAAATAATATTTTCTCAAGAGTATCTAATGGTGCTAAAGAATTATTTAAAAATATTAAAGAAGGTATGCCTAAATTTAGAAAAGGTACAGTAGGAACTGTTGAAGTTGGAGGACAACAAATGTCAAGTGTACAAGCACAAGAATTAATTAATAAAGGAATGATTAAACCTGAAGCATTAGGTAAACAAGTTTTAGGAAGTGCTGAAGGTGTATTTACACAAGCAGGTAGTACTCAAGCAGATAATTTTATAACTGATGCAATTAATAAAACTTATGAAAGTAAAATTAATGCTTTGACTGGTAATACTAAAAAATATTATAATGATGTTTTTAATTTTGCAAAAGATAGTGGAACTCTTACTAATAAAGGTGAGATATATAATCATGTAATAAATAGTGGTGGTACACAAGCACAGTATATGGATTTTACTGATGATATTATAGGTTATACAACTGATTTAACTAAGACTGGAGATTATACTTTAGGTACAGCAAGAGATAGATTTATAGAATCTCAAGGTGGTTCACCTGTTTATAATTTTAATGGAAGTAAAACATTTGGTAAACAATCATTAGAACCAAATAAATTTAAAAATATTCTTAAAAATAAAACCAGTAAAAAATTAATAACTGCTGTTGGTGATACTTTATTAAAGAAAAGTGATATGCCTGAAATACCTGAGTTTGATTTAATATCAACTACAGGAGCTACAAGTAATAATAGTAGTGTAGCAGCTTTAACATCCTCAACTAATATTAAAGGTTCAACAGGAACAGATTTTTTTAGAAAAACTTATGGAGATAAAGCATGGGAAGATTTAAAAAATACAGTTAATCATATGAATTATACAGCAAGAGTATAAGAAAGGATATATGAGTACAGTTAACAAAGCAGGAAATTATACAAAACCTACAATGAGAAAAAAAATATTTCAAAGAATAAAATCACAAGCTTCTCATGGTACAGGTGCTGGTAAATGGTCTGCAAGAAAAGCACAAGCTCTAGCTAAAGCTTATAAAAAAGCTGGAGGTGGTTACAAGTAATGGGTTTAGGAATGAGAAAAGCTTTTATACCTGAGATATATGCAGGTGCTAAAAAGAAAAAGAAAAAATATAGTAAGAGTAGAAAACAACAGGCAGCCATAGCAATATCTAAAAAACAAAGAGGTAAAAGATAATGAAAGTAGTAAAAGCTCCCCAAGGATTTCATTGGATGAAAAAAGGGAAAAACAATTTTAAATTAATGAAACATACTGGTAAGTTTGTACCACATAAAGGTGCAAGTTTAACAGCTAAGTTTGAAGTACAGAAGAAACATAAGGCATAATATGGCATTGGCAAAATCTCAACAAAGTTTAAAAAACTGGAGTAAACAAAAATGGAGAACAAAGTCTGGTAAAAAATCATCTGTAACAGGAGAAAGATATTTACCAAGTGCAGCTATAAAAGCTTTATCATCTTCAGAGTATGCAAGAACAACTGCAGCTAAAAGAAAATCTAAAGCAGCAGGAAAACAATTTAGTAAACAACCGAAAGGTATAGCAAGAAAAGTAAGACAATATAGGTAATACAATGGCAGAAAAAATAACAGAAAATCAATTTGATAGACAAGGTGTTAATCCTTTTAATGCTCCAATTCCTGGAGAAAGTTTAACTACTTCTCCTGATATGCAAAAATCATGGGAAAGACCACCTCGATTTACAAATGCTGATGATTGTATGGAAAATATTTATCTTGAGTTAACAAGTGAAGAAGCTTTACCAGAACTTGTTAATATGATAAATGATGGTATACCATTAGATGAACTAGCACAAGTAGTATTATATAAAGGATATACAGAAGGACTATGGAATCCTGATTTAATGTTAGTATTGATTGAACCTACTATTTATATTTTAATTGCTATAGCAGATTATGCAGATATTAAAGATTATGTATTATATGAAGGTGAAGAAGATGACCCTGATACTGTAATAGAAGATGATGATATTACACCTATTAATGTAGATGATGATGAAGAAGAAACACCAAGAGTAGAAAAACCAAGTAAGGATGTTATCAGTCCTAGTTTATTATCTAAAATAGAAACTGAATTACCAGAAAAATTAAATAAGGAGAATGAATAATGGCATTAGATAAATCAGATGTAATAGGTTCTATATTCTCAGGATGGTGGGAAGCTGATAAAGTTGATACTGCTCAAAGATTAAAAATTAGAAATGAAGAACTAGCTAATAAACAAAACACTATTAAACAAATTAAAACAAATAATTACAATGATGATATAGCTAAATATAAAAAAGATAAAGTTGTTATTGATGGTTTAAATTCTGTTGCTGCTAATAAGAGTATGTATTCAACTGATATGCAATTAGGTGAAGCTGTATTAATGGCTAAACATGGTGATAACTTTGATAAGTTTAAAAAGAGTATGACTGGTGCTGATGGAGACTTAACAAGATTTTATACATTAGCTAAAAATGAAGGTGTTAATTTTAATCAAACTGGTATTGATGGAACACAAGTTAAAAAGAATTTTAAAGATAAATCTGTTATAGAATCTGAATACTTAGCAGAAATATCTAAAATAGAAGCAGAAACTAAAGCTGCACTAGAAGAAGCAGCAGGTGATAGTAAAACTGTTAATGCTATTTTAAAATTAAAAGATAGATTAATTGGAAATTTAAAACCAGATAGTAGTAAAGTTGATGCAATTGATTCAGTTAATAATACTATGTCAACAAAAGATGGTTTTCCTAATAATGAAAAAGAAAAATTAAAAGAAGTACAAACAAATATTCAAACAGGAGAAACTACTGAAACTACTGAGACTACTGATACTACAACTGAAAGTGAAACAGGTGAAGTAAAAGCATTACAATCAGAAGATGTTCCTTTATTTATTCCAAAATCTTGGAAAGAAGAATATGAAAAACAAAAAATTTCTGCAAATAATGTAGATTATTCTAGTAAAGAATATAGTAAAAAAATTAGTGATACAGTATTAACATTAATACCTGATGCTGAAACAAAAAATTATTTTCAATTAGATAAAGATAATAAAATTACTTCAGCTAAAACTCCAATAATAAATGCTGATATTACTATACAATCATTAATTAATAATTCTTTAAATGATATTACAATGAATGAAACATTTTCAGTAACAGGTAAAGATAAAACAAAAATTAATTTAGGTGTAAATGAAAGATTTCAAATTGCTAAAAACCATGTTGAAGATTATGGTATGTGGATGGCAGATGGTAAAGTACTAGGTGATAGTGGAAGCTTAAAAAATTTATTTAAGAAAGAAAGCACAGCTTTAGTTGTTCCATCTAACTCTATTATTAATATAAATAATAATAAATTAAAAGGTTATGAAAATGTTTTTAATACTATAGATAAAGAATTAAGACAAGATGTAGGTAAGGTATACAAAAACTTTATAGTAGGAAAAGCAAATGAAAGAATGACAAAAGAAGGTGGTAGCTTAGAAGAAAATATTAATTTCTTACAAAGACAATTAGAAAATGATAATAATGGTAATCAAACAATAACTAAAGAAGCAAGAGAATTTATTGCAAATGCTTTGTTAAAAGCTAAAAAATCTAATGGTGAATTATACTATCCAGAAATAAATAAAAAAGTAACTGATGCTAGTGAACCAAAATCATCTACTATGGAAATGAAACAAAAGGAATATGAAGATTTAACATTTGGTAATGTTAGAACTGTTAAAGTAAATATTAATGGTGAAGAAAAAATTGTTCCTTTAACAACAAAAAATAAACAAATATTAAAAGCAAATAATATTGCTATACCTGATATTCAACAAGAACCTACAGCAGGTGATGGTGCTGTAATGGAAAAAGTTTTTAGTGAAACTGAAGTTAAAAAGATTACACCTCAAGATGTTGGTATGGGTAGTGGTACAAACTTCTTTACAAAAAAAGCAGATATTTTAGCTATTCTTCCAAATGATATGACTGGTAGAGAAATAAAAGAAAAATATAATGTTGATATGTTACCTGGACAAACATTTAATAATTCTACAGTATATAAACCAACAAAAAAATAATATATCATGGCAGAAAATTCACTAAGTCTTTCTAACTTAGAGGGTGTTCAATCTTCTATTTCTCAAGAAAATACACAAGTAACAAATGACTTATCACTATCTAAATTAGAAGGTGTTAAAGATATTACTATTAATGATACTAATGAACTTTCTCTTTCTAATTTAGAAGGTATTGATATAAAAGATTCCCCTAAAAAATCTACTGATTATGTTGGTATTAGTCCTGAATTTACAACTGGTATAGCTGTATCAGGTGAACCTAGTACTGCAGAAAAAATTGCCTATGGTATTGACAAACAAAATATGTTTTTTGGAAATGTATTTCGTGTAGCTAAGTCAGGTATTCAAGCAGCATTTGACCCTGATAAAGATTTTAAAGAAGTAGCTTTACAAAATGCAGCTAAAGAAAGAGCAGAATTATTTAAGAGACATGAAAAATTTAGAGATGGTAAGTATGATGATGATATAGAAGTACTTGCTGCAGAGATGGCTACATTCCTTGTTGACCCATATTATATCTTTATGTATATGACACCATGGGGAAGAGCAATGTCAATGAGACAATCAGGTTTAAAAGCTGCTGCAAAGGTAGCTGGAGTATCTGCAGGTGCTGTATCATTAGATACTTTATTTGATAATTTAGCAACAACAGGTGAAGCTAATCCTCAAAGTGTTGCTGAAGCAGGAGCATTAGCTGGAGTACTTGGTCCTGCATCTATGAAAGCTTTTCAAATTATAGGTAAGTTATTTCCAAAAGCTGATAAACAAAAGATTGCACAAGTAGTTGGTGTAATACAAGGTAAAACTAAAAAACAATTAGGTGTTACTGATAAAGAATTTAGAGCATTACAAAAAATTGCAGGTGATAAAGAATTTTTAAAATTAAATAGACAAGTATCTACTGTTGAAAACACAGCAAAAAAACTTGTTCAAGAAGCAGCAGAGAATGAAGGTAAATATTTAAAATCAGTTTTAGATTTAGATGCAAAGATAGCTATTTTAAAAGCAGATAAGAAACTTGTTCAAAGTGATGTTGTAGGTTTAATTAATAAAACAAAAGCTAAAAAAAGTATATCAGATAAAATTGCTAATTTAAAAAGATTAGAAAAGAAAAGACAAAAAGAATTTGATACTGCACAAGCTAAGTTATGGAAAAAACAATCAGAAATTTCTAAAAAAGTAATAGATGAAACAACAAAAAGAAATACACAATTCTTAGAAAAACTTTGGAAAGAAAAATCACTAACAGAAAAAACTGTTAAAGTAGTATTAGCATCTAGTATAAGACCATTAATGGGTGCTTCTGTTGCATATGGATTTGGTAAACTATGGGGTCCTGATGATGCTAACTTATCTAACTGGATGTTAGTTGGTGCTACATTAGGAGGTATTCAAAAAGGAATACAAGCTAGTAAAATATTACCAGGTCAATCTAAAAATCTTATACAAAGAATGTTGTATCAAGATGCAACAAAATATACTTTTCAAAAAGTTAGAGAACTAACATCAACAACTACATCATCTAAACTAGCTTCAATCGGTGGAGATACTGAAGCTATAGGTTTACAATTACTAGAAGGTATTGATAGTCCATTTGCTAGAAGTACTGTTACACAAAGAGCAGATAATTTATTAAGAGAATGGCAATTACGAATTGCTAATATTGTTAAACCATATTCTTTAGATGAACAATCAAAAGCTATTTCAAAAATTAGAGGTTCAAAAGCAAAGACTACTTCTAGAGTAAATACTCTTGCAAAAAATATAGAACAAGAGTTACAAGATTTTAAAGCATTAAGAGAAAAAGCTGGTATATTTTCTTTAAATGAAAAGACTGGAAGATTAGTAGATATAAAAAATTATTTTCCTAGAGTATATAACTGGGCAAAGATAAAAGAAAACCCAGAACAATTTGAAAAAGTATTAGTTGATATATTTAAAAGTCTAGGTTATAAACCTAAAGATGCTATAGACCAAGCAAAATTATTTTCAAATAGTTTAATAGAAAATACAGGTGAAAGTGTTGTTAATAAAACAGCAGTAAATGATATTATAAATAGTATAGGTTCAAAAAAATTTAAAGCACCTACAGGTGTACTAAAAAATAATCCATTAAGTGACCATATAACTAAGAACAGAGTGCTTGAAGGTCCTTATGCAAAAGTAGAAAAAATATTAGAACAAAATGGTTATTTAGTAGATAATGTATTTGATGTATTTTCTAATTTATATAATCGTTCTATGAAATCAATTGCATTTGCAGAAAAGTTTGGTAGTCAAGGACAATTATTAAAACCATATTTACAAAGTATTACTAAAAAATATGAAGACTTAGCAGGTAAAACTTTAGGTATTACAAAAGAAAATTACAAAGAAAAAGCTGCAAAAGAAATAGCATTAGTAATGAATACTATTGATGGTTTTTTTGATAGATATGGTACAAAGATAGTAGGTACTAACAAATCAATAGCTGGTACACTAGCAACGATTGCTAACTTAAATATGCTAGACAGAGTTACAATCGCATCTCTTGGTGATATAGTTCAGCCATTTGCTAATTCTAATAACTTTACATCTTTTTTTAGAGGTGCAATAAGAACAGGATTTACTTCAGGTAGAGAAACAGGACTTGCTAAAAATCTTAATTTAAATTTAGGAAATGAAATTAGAAATTGGTTATTAAAACAAGGTTCACCAGCTAAAAAAAGAAGTAATGCTCAAGCTGTGTTAGGACAAGAAGCAGTTTTAAGATTTGATGATGGTACTAAAGCAGCTAATGTTATGGGTGAAATGGGTACTATTGCAAAGGTAAATGAATTTGGTTTTAAAGTTATGGGTTTATCATGGCTAACTGGTTTAGCTAGAAGATATGCATATAATGTAGGAGCAGTTGATGCTTACTTATCATCAAATAAATTAGCTAAGTTTGTAAATGCAGGTAACAGATTAAACTCTAGTAAAGGATTAAGATTAACTAGAGATATAAATAAATATGGTCTTGATGTTGAAGATGCATTAAAGATTGGAAGATTTAATTCTTTTGATGAAGCTGCTGCAAATAAAGGTGCTAGAAAAATATTAAACTCAACTGGTATTCTTGCTGCAAATAGAGATGCATTAATACCACAAGTACAGAATAGATTATTATTTGCACAAAGTAGAAATCCATGGGTAAGATTAATGGGTCAGTTTACTTCCTGGGCTATGGCTAAATCTACACAAACAAATAAATTATTAACAAGAATAGAAGATGGTGAAGCTAAACAAATGGTTAAGTTGTTAGCATCTTTACCTGTTTATGGTGGTATTCAAATGTTAAGAGAGTTAGCTAAGAATGGTGAAGTAATGACAGACCCTGCACATAATGAAGGTAAGTGGTGGGCAGAAGCTTTAAGATTATCTGGTATGTCAGGTATACTTCCTGAATTATTTATAGGTAGATTAACTGGACCTGGTTCTGCACAACCTTGGTTTATACCTTTTCCTGCAGCTAGTGTTGCAACTGATGTTGGTAAAATTGCTCAAGATACTTTATCAGGTGATACAGATAAAGCAGTCTCAAGATTCTGGGAAAAAGTTATGCCATTTCCTACATATAGAAAATGGATTATGGATTTATTTAATACTGGAACTAAGTCAACAAGATTTAATGATGGATTAGATTTAGAAGATAATACTATTTTACAACAAAAATTTAATATTGGTGGTGTTGTATCTAAAATTTTAACTAAAGCTGCAGCTAAATCTGCAACTAATATTAATAGAGCAAAGACAGCTATATCAACAACTGAAGGAACATATTCTAAAGCAAATAAAATTTTAACAGATTTAAATAAAAATAGAGTGCATGATTTTGGTTCTGGTTTAGGTGTAGGAACTAAACAATTTACAAATAAAATAGTAACAAGTCATGAACCATTTGTACCAATAGAAAGAATAGTAAAATTTAAAGGAACTATTCCTAAATATAGAAGTGCTATAGAAACAATTAAAAATGAAGGATTAAAATCTAAAGATGGTATTGTTAATTTAAATGTTTTAAATGTAATTGAAAGTCCAGTAGAAAGAACAAAGGTAATAAAAGATATAGGAAAATTATTAAGTGATGATGGAGTTGCTATCATAACAACAAGAGGTGCAGATGTTAACACTCAAGCTAAAACATCTAAAAATGCAGTTAAGTATTTAGATGGTTGGTTGTTTGGTGATAAAGAAAAAACATTTCAAAAAGGATTTAGTCAATCTGAATTAGAAAAACTTATTAAATTAGTTTTAGGAAAAGAATTTAAAGTAGAAAAAATACCTAGTAAATATAAAATAGGTACTTCAGGAGTTTTAATATCAAGAATAAAACAATTAGCTACAGGTGGTAGAGTAGGATTTAGTGAAGGTGATTTAGCTTTATCAGAATTAGAAGGTGTAAAAAATATTAATACAGTTGATAAACAAGTATCTACTATGATGGAAAAAGAAAAAATTATTGTACCACCAGAAAAACCTTTAGTTGTTAGTGATAATCAAATGAATAAAGGAAAAGAAATTTATAATATAATTAAAACTAAATTATCTGAAAAAGGAATAGAAAATCCTGACAATGCAGCAGCAGCTATGACAGGAAATATATTTGCAGAAAATGATACATTTAAATTTGATAGACAAGAAGATGCAGATGTAGAATTAAAAGGACATGGATTGTTTCAATTTACAAATGTAACAAAAGATAAAGGTCATAGAACAGAATACTTTAATTATATAAAACAAAATAATAAAGAAGATAATATTAATTCTCAAATAGACTATGTATTAGATGGTATATTTGAAGGTAAAGGATATAATATTGGAGCTGGTAATAGACAAAAATTAATAGAAAGTTTTAATAAAGATGATGTTAGAAAAATTACAGAATTATTTATGAGAAAGTATGAAAGACCTGCAAATGACGATTCGTTGTCAAAAAGGATTAAATTTGCTAAGAAATTGTTTGTTGACAAAGACTAGGATTATTATTATAATATAAATAAGTAATGCCCATTGGCTTACTAAATTAAAAGGAGAAAAAATGCCATTTGAAATGATAACAATGCTTGGGTCTACTGTACTCGGTGGAGTAATGAGTATATGGTCTCAAAGTATTAAAGCAAAACAAGCTGAACAGAAGATGCTTTTACAAAGAGCTGAAGTACAAACTAAAGCTTTTAAAGAAGCTAGAGAATATGGAAACGAAGGATTTCAATGGACTAGAAGAATAATAGCATTAATTGCTGTATTTGCAATAGTGTTATTACCAAAACTAATGCCTGTATTATCACCAGATACAAGTGTGATTGTAGGTTATTTAGAATTTAAACCTGGATTCTTATTCTTACCAGAAAAAGAAATAATGAAATGGATAACACTATCTTCAAATAGTTTAGTTATTACACCATTAGATACTAATTTAGTATCAGCTATTATAGGTTTATATTTTGGTGGTTCTTTAGTCAAGAAATAAAATGTTAACAATAACAATATTAGGATTATTAATAGGAGTATTAATATAATTAATTTATGAGGTCTAATTATGAATTATTATTTTACAGGTATTCTTATAATACTTTTAGTATTGATGGCATTGTTTTTAAATCCAGGTAGTTATTAATGAAAGTAAGTGAAAAAACAAATGTGACTATGCCTATCAAAAATATGATTGGTATTATAGCAATAATAATTTCTGGTGTAATAGGTTACACAGAAGTTACTGCTAGACTTACTTCACTTGAAACATCAAGAGAATTATTTCAAGCAGACCTTCTTAAAAAATCAGAACAACTACCTACAGACCAGGAGCAATTTATGTTATTGGAGGATTTATATAAAACTGTGGAGAAGATTGAAACTAGAATAGAAGATATGATGCATAACAAAGTTAATATAGAATTTATACAAAAACAATTATCAAAAGCATTAGAAGATATTGAAAAAATAAAAGACAAAGTTAGAGCAAATGGTAATGGACATGGTTGAAACAGTAATAGCATTGTTAATGATAATAAATCATGAGATTAAAGAACATAGAATACAACCATCTATGTCTGACTGTTTAAAAGGTAAAAGAATTGCTATGCGTGAAGCTAATAATAATATAGAATATAAATGTATTAAATCTAAAGCTGAAGTAGAAATTTATATGGGTGAAAAATCAATTAAAAAATTAATATTAAAATAATGTTAGATAAATTTTTATATAAATGTTTTGGAAAGTTAGATGATATGATTGAATTAGTATCTAAAGTGTTTGCACCAAGATGTAAATGTGATAGAAAGAAAAAGAAATGAAATTTTTACTAACAGTAGTTATGTGTTCTGTATTAAATGGTGAAACAAAATGTCTTCCACCTCATACATTTGATATACTATATAATGATGCATATGATTGTATGGTAGATGGTTATAATAAAGCAAGTGATAAGACTATTGAAATGGGTAGAGAAACAGTAAATGAATATAATGTTTTTATAAAATTTGGATGTACACCTAGACCAGTTAAACCATCAAGTGCTGTTTAACTATAAAAAACATCCTTAGCAATCTTCTCTAAATCTTCTGACAATTCTGAAAAATTAGTTTTACATTCTCTTAGTAGTGCTGTAATAACACCAGCATTATTTTTATGAAAGTGTAAATTAATTTTATCCATAGGATAATTTTTTATTTCTGTAACAAATTGTCCTTGATTATTAATAAGAAGTTTGAAGCCCATCAACTCAGCTTCTTTTCTTTTAACTCTTTTTTTACTTTTGAGTTTTCGATTCTGCTGCATGGTTTTTCTTTAATAAATCTAGAAGAAAATCATCATCTGATTTTGCTCCTTTCTTTTTTGTTAATGGTTCATCACCCTCTTTGTAAACTTCTACAGTTTGTATTCTTGCAGGGTTAGTCATAAATACTGGAAGCTTTGTATTGTCATGACTTTTAACCATAAAGAAACCATCCTCAGCTATACCAAATGTTTGGACATTCTTAATATCAATATCATCTGAACCTACTAAACATAAACGCATATGATAAACTGGACCTGTAGGTT
>MDSV01121622.1_pt1 | contig 12012 bp, 9 predicted proteins | sample 810851 | NCBI WGS metagenome assembly MDSV01 (sample SAMN05326640, study PRJNA326480) | marine metagenome | isolation source: seawater | place: Atlantic Ocean: North East | collected 2012 | reverse complement strand
TTTATTAATTTTTTTTTTTATTTAACATAAAATAAATAATATCTATTGAATAATACAATTATTTAAAATAATAAATATAAATATTTATTCATTATAAATAAATCTATTTCTATCTTTGCGAAAAAATGTAAAAAAACAAAATTAAATTTTGTATCATGCTTTTATTTAGAGGCATTAGATATAATAAAATATCTTAAGACAAAATAAATTTTTTAATTTTTTTTACTACATTTTTTGTTTTCTTATTGTTAAAAAAATATTTTTTCCTTTGACTATCGATTTTGGGATATTTTTTTTTCTTTAAAAATTCATTAATATATTTTTCGAGCTGTTTAGAATTATCACATCTTAATGTTAATTTTTTTTTAGAATAAATAGATGGTTTAAAATATTTCTTATTTTTTAGAGACCATAGTTCTATGGGGTATTTGTTATATGCTACACAATCTAAGATACTATTTGTAGCATATTTAAATAATAACAAATCACTATCATAAATGTCTTGCGCTATGTTATTTTTTGATATTTTAAAATTACGTAATTCTTCATTATTAAAATACTTTTCAAAACCTTTTTTAGCAAGTGGATGTAAATTAAAATTTATAGAAAATTTATATTTTTTTAATAAAAAAATTATAGTTTGAAGCTGATTAAAATATTTTTTTTTATTGAAAAAATAATCACTCTCTAAAGTTTTATAGAAAACAGTTGCTTGATATTTAATTTTATTTTTTGGCTTTTTTATAAAATGTTTTGTCCATTCACCACTAAATTTAGGAAATGCACAATAAATATATTGATTAAATTCAATCTGGTTTTTGTATTTCTGATATGAGTCTTTGTTGGGAAACAGTGAAAGTATTTTTTTTTTTGATAAATTAGTTTTGTAATTTTTATCTTTTACATCTTCAAGATTTGATTTTTCTGGAAAATAAATAATCTTATTTTTGTTTTTTTTAAATGTTTCCAACCATCCAGATTTATTTTGAAAACTACAAAAAAGCACATCGTTATCTGAGAAATTTGGGTTTTGACATTTGACTTTTAAGTAAATTTCTCTTTTTAGATCTTTCAGATTATAATAATCTTTATTTAGATTGAATTGAGTATCACTAAAATCATCTTGCTTGATTTTTTGAAGTAATTTAGCGATTATCCTTAAAGGTAAAAATCTAAGACTATCACTAATTACATAACCAAAACTAGTATTTTTCCAATTATTAAATAAAAATTTATTAGTTGTTAATAATGAATAAGATTTTTTATTATTGAAAATTGTGAAAATGTTAAACTGATCTTTTAATTGATTCAATATATAAGCAATAAAATCATACTCAGCTGGAGATTTACGGATTACTATAAATAAATTTTTTTTGTTAGATTTAAATGAAATATTATTTATCTTAATTTTAAATTTATTAAAAAAAAACATTTTATTTAAAATTATAATACAACTAGTTAATAGCTTCATAATAATTTTATGAATTTTTTTTAAATATTAGGTGAACCTCAGAAGAAGATTTAGATTCATCTAATATTTTTTGAAACTTATTGATATTTTTCATTAAAAATTTATCCAATTTTTTTTTATATATATTTGTTTTATAATTAGATGAAGTAAGCATACTTCTATACAAATCACTAAAGTCGGAACCAAACCACCATTCACTTATTATTTTTAATCTATATTTTTTCGCAATAAAATTGAGCGATTCAATAGTATATAAATTAGTATGTGCACCCCCAAGTTGTCTTGGGTATACTTTTGGAAATACATTTTCAATAAAAACAGAAAATGAAAATAAGGGAACAGCAACAAATAAATATTTTGCTTGTGATTTTTTAAATGCAGCAAATATTTCATTCGGATTTTCTAAGTGCTCGAGCACAAAAATTAACGAAATTAAATTAGAATTTGTTGACTTTATTTCTTCAATACTTTTTTTAAAATTTAATAATTTTATTTTATTTTTTTTTAAATATTTATTGCCAGTTTTAATTAATTCTTTATTTGGATCTATGCCTGTTGCAATGATACCATTATTTTCACAAGCTTTTACAAAATGACCCGCACCACATCCAAAATCCAAAACTTTAATTTTTTCTCTAATAGAATTTTTAATAAATTTTACTTTAGGATTATAGATTTTTTGTAATCTTTTTAAAAATTGATTTGTATACAAATATGAATAATTTTTACCTTTGTTAGATGAGTATAGCTTTTCATTAAATTTTTTATCTATGACATGTTTACCATTTAAATGGTTACATTTTTTACAAATAACATACGGGACTTTATGAGATATAAAATCTTCGCTTTTTAATTTATAATCACAAATAATACATTTTTTTCTTTTCTTTAATTTTTTATATTCATAATTTATTTTTAGAGATTTTTTTAAATTAATATTGTTTTCTTTGATTAGGTTTTTTTTGATATTAAACACATCCTCAATATTTTTTGAAAATTTTATTATTTTTTTCATTGTAAAATTAACTTAATATTATTTTTGGAAGATCTTTTTTAGTAATTTGTATTGGGTTGTTCTTTAATCTCATATCATTTACACCATTTAAAATGTTTTCTAAATCTTTTTTAATATCGATTCCCAAATTGTTAAAACTTAATTCCATTTGAGTTTTTTTTGCTAAAGAATTTAATAATGCACATAATTCATTAATATTTTTGGTTTTTGTAATTTCAAAAATTAGATTAAATCTATCCATAAGACTAAAATCACAAACTGAGTTTGTGAGATTTTTATAATTAAATTCTAAAAACTTTGTTAAATTTAAAGCAACCGCATGTCCATGGCTAACGTTATATAAAGATGTAAAAGGATAAGATACCGCGTGAGGAGCTGTAGTTTTTGAAATGCTTATAGCATTTCCCGATAAATTTGCTGCAACACTCATTTTAAAAGCATTATCTAAGTTAGGTTTATTTATGTAATCCAGATAATTATCTAGAGATATTATTAATGATTTTTTTGCAAAAAATACGCTTTCGGAACTAGATTTTGTAGAAATTAAAGACTCTATCGATTGAGATATGGCATCAAAGCCAGCTGAAGCTTTAATTTTTTTTGTTCCAATATTTATTAATTCAGGTATTAAAAAAAAATAATCAGGCTTTATATTCTCGTTTTCTAAGGAATATTTAATTTTATCAATATATATAACTGCATTTGCTGTTACTTCTGCGCCCGATCCTGCGGTTGTTGGAATTGCCAATAAATTATATTTTTTATTAAATTTAATTTTGTTTAATCTTATTTTTGATTTTAGATTTTCATCTAAATCCAAAATGTTCGCTATTTTTGCATAGTCAATTACAGAACCACCTCCAATTGCTATTATAAGATCAGGATTAAATTCATCTAATTTTTTTGTTATATCAATTAATTCATTGTATTCTGGATATGGTTCTTTTTTTTCATAATAACAAATTGTTTTATCCAATAAATAATTTTCAATTTGATTTTTAATTTCTAATTTTTTGAACGATTTATTTCCAACCAATATAAAAATTTTTTTATAGTTTTTTTGATTTAAATAATTTTTTAAATCAATAAGTTTCGATGGAGAATATTCGTTCATATAAATTATTTAATATATCTTAATATAATTTTTTTATTTAACCTTATAAATATTTTGGTTTTTAATCTCAAAAATATTATCACATATATCCATTACACCGATATCGTGTGAGACTATTATAATAGTTTTTTTATCTTTTAATTTTTTTAAATTTTCAAGAAATTTTAGTTCTGTTTTTTTATCCAAAGAATTTGTTGCCTCATCTAAAATTATAATATCCTTATTTTGATACAAAACTCTCGCCAAAGCTATTCTTTGTTTTTGTCCTCCAGAAATTTTTGATCCTAATTCTCCTAAAGGGGTATTCAAACCATTTTTAAGATTTTTTGTAAAATCAACTAATTGTGATTTTTCTAAAGCCGATTTTAATTTTTGTTCATCACGATTATCATTAGAAAAACCAAGAGAAATGTTGTTATATATTGTATCATCAAATATAAAACTATTCTGAGGCACATATCCTATATTTGCTAACCAGCTTCTGTGATCATCTAAATTATTAATGTTTTGATCATCAACAAAAATTTCCCCAGAAATTGGATTAAAAAAACCAATCAATAAATTTAGTATAGTAGTTTTTCCAGATCCGGAAGATCCTATAATTCCCACAATAGAGTTTTTCTTTATTTTGAAGTTTAAATTATTTAAAAACAGCGATTTACTATCGTAACCATAAGTAACAGAATTAAAACTAATATAGTTCTTAAAATTTAATTTTTTTATCTCCATATTATCATTATCATGATCATGTTTGTTTTTTAGGTCACCTATATCGTCAAACAATTTTTCAACTATTGGAGCTGCATATGCGATAGCATTTATATAATTTATAGATTTATTTGCTGTAGGTGAAATCTTAACAAATGTTAAAAAAAGTAAACCTATTTCTGGCAGATAATTTTTGATATCAAGATTATTGTTAATTGCAAAAATAAATGCGCCAAATACAAGTAAGATAATTATTATTTCAGAAATAACTTGTGGCAAATAACTGATCAAATATATATAGATTTTTGTTCTTGATATCTTAACTAAAACACTTTTTAATTGATTTGATAATTTTTTCTCTAAAAAATTAATTTTTACATCAATAATACTATTAAAACTCTCTTGAATAATCTTTAACCTTTCTGTTGTATATTTAGATCTTTGCTCTCCTAATGCTTTTACTTTTTTTCTAAAAATTCTTACAACAAATATATATAAAATACCTATTAAAATAATAATAAATATTACAATGTAATAATTTACAAACCATATCATTATCAATGAAAATAAAATTATCACAAAACATGATAAAAGATCTAATGTACCCAACAAAATACTTTTTATAAAAATTGAAATCTCTGAATTTAAATTTGTAATTAATTTTGACGTATTTGTATTTTTATGAAACATTACATTTTTTTTTAAATATTCATAAAAAAAATCTACATCTAAACCATTACGTAAATTAAACAGTAATTTATCTTTTAGATATTTTGAAAATACTAATAAAATATTTTTAAAAATGAAAATAAAAATTGCTGATGATCCAATGAATAATAAAAAAAATTTTTTATTTTCAAAAGTATAAATATTACTAATAATATTGTAAAATTTACTATCTTCTAAATCATCATAGACTAATATCTCTAAGATTGGAAATATGATGCCGATACTCAATATTTCAAATAAAGAAATAATTATCCCCAAAACAAAAATAGTAGATAATAACAACTTATGTTTTGATTCTATTGAATCGAATGATTTTATTAATAATTTAATCATAAAAATAGTGTAAATATCTCTGAAATAAAATTTACCATAAAAAATTATACTGTATCAATTTTTGTATTTTTAACAAAATAGTTTAGTTCTTTTATCAATTTTGATTTATTTTCTTCTTTAATAATTACAAATCCCATCCTATCAACATGTGATTCAACACTACCTATTCGATCTCCTATTTTCTTAAAAAACATTAATTTAATAATATTATTTTTTCTCTTCATTTTTTTGGGTAATGTTATCTTAATTAATCTTCCATTTTTTGGAAAAAAATACCTTATGCCTACAGATTTTTGATACTTGTTTATTAGAAACTTATGACTAATTTTCTGTGAACATGCAATATCAATTGCTGCTTTAATAATATTAACCCCAGTTGCATGAGGAATTTGATGACTAGAAAACCACCCCCCTGAAAGTCTACAAGCAACCTCGATAATACAAGGTTTTTTATTTTTTGATAATACAACATCACCTTTAAGAATGCCTTCTTTTAACCCTAATGCTTTTCCAGCTTTTACAGCTAAATTGGTAATTTGTTTTTTTATTTTTTGATTTAAGTTAACTGGTTGATCTCCACCATTTTCTATAATGTTGGGATAAAATCTTTTAGTATCATCATAATTTCTTCTGCAAAAACCAGGTGTGTAATTGTTATTGTTTAATATTATTGACTCTGTGCTGTATTGTTCACCTTCAATAAATTCTTCAACAATTAAATAATTTAATTTTGTAAGCTTTTTTGCTTCATTATATAAACTAATAATATTTTCATTTTTTCTGTTTATTAAGAATACGCCTCGTCCACCTCTATTATCACAAGGCTTTAATACTAAATTTTTTTTTATTTTTAATATTTTTTTAAGTTCTATAAAATTATTTATTTTTTTAAACCATGGTGTTCGTATACCATATTTTATTAATTCTTTTTTCATTAAATATTTATTGGAAAAAAGTCTCGCAGTTTTATATGAATAACACTTTAGATTTAAAAACTTGCTAATTTTGTAAACAGTCATTGGCGCATCAGTACCGCCACAAATTACACCTGCAATTTCTTTTAAATTTTTATTTCTTAATATTTTAATTATATTTTTGTAATCATAAATACTTTCAAATATTTTTTGAGAAGCATATTTAAAACCAGGTGCGTACTTATTTTTGTCTACAACTATTACTTTATAATTTTTTTTTGCTTCTATTATAAAAGAAGCACTTTCAAAGCTACCTCCAAGGATAATAATTTTTTTCATTAGTAAGAGTTTTCAATTATTTTTTTCAGCAATAAATTTTGCTATTTCAAGATCTTGACTATTTTTTATTTTAAAGGATGATTTTTCATCTAAAAAAATGTGACCAATTAAATTTTTTTTGTTACCAATTTTTTCTACTTTAATTAACCTTAGACCTCCTATTTCTCTATAAACTTCTTCTCTTTCTAATGATAAATTTCTATTTTTTTGAAAAGCTTCTAAGCCTTTACCATTATGTTTATAAAAATTATCGTTTTCTTTCTTCACTGCTATCACTTCGTCAGTATTGAATATCTTTAATAAATTTATTGCAGATTCAAAATTATTTGAATTAAGAAACGGACAAACAACATTCACCACTATTACTAAATTTGGTCTAAAATTTTTCGTTTTGTATTTTTTAATTACTGATTTTATAGTTTGATCTATTGGTGTATTTAATCTGGCAAGGCTTTCTTCCCTGTTATCAATATTAATTTTTTTGGTTTTAAATTTTTTTTTTACATTAGTTAGAATTTTTTTATCCGGAGAGGAGATTACAATTTTTTTAATTTCATTAATTTTTGTTAATTCATTAATTAAATTATGTATTACAGGTTTTTTATTAAATTTTTTTAAAGCTACTGATGTTTCGTCATATCCTTGTCCACGAACAGGTATAATTGCTAAAATATTTTTAGATTTATTTTTGTTTTTAGCGTGTTTTTTTAAAATTTGATCACGCGTTCTATAAATCTTTCGAACATCTTTTGTTAGACTTTTTCCATGCTGTCTATAATAAAAAAGTGGTAGGTTTACACTTTTAACTTTGTGTCTGCCTATTATTTTTAACCATAAATCAACTCCGTCTTGGCAATTAAATTGCTCATCATATCCTCCAAGTTCTTTAAGCTTTTTTACATTTATTAAGCTACAAGCTCCATGTGCAGGTTGATCCATTAATTTAACTTTTCTAAATTCATGCCTATAAAACTGATCAGTAATTTGTCCCCTCTCATTAGTTATATAATAATTACAAAAGATCATTGCACATTTTCTATTTATAATTGCAGTATTAACCATTATTTGCAAAAAATTAGGATGAAGCCAATCATCTGCATCCAATCTTGTAATATATGTTCCCTTACAAGTTTTTAGGGCAATATTATTTGAGACAACTAGCCCATTATTTTTTTGATAAATTATTTTTATCTTTTTATTTTTTGAAAATTTTTCAATAATTTTTCTCGAATTATCAGTTGATCCATCATCAATAATTATAATTTCAAAATTTTTATATGTTTGGTTAAGAACACTATTTATTGATTTTTCTATATATTTTCCATAATTATGATTTGTTATATAAACAGTGATAAGTGGTAGTTTTTCAATATTCATTTTAAATTTTTATAAGAGTTTTTTTTTAATTCAGTATTTACAATAATTTTTTTTTCTATATTTTTTTGTTTATTTTTTTTCATTCCATAAAAATTAAAAATATCATCAATATTAAAATTTTCTATTTTTCCATTTTTTTCCATTTTCTCTAAAAAAGGTTTTACAAACTTAAGATCTTTTTTATTATCAATTGTTAATCTTATTTTCTTTTTATGTTTACTTTCTACCGGGGCAGAACCTGTTCTAAAATATTGTTCGTTATTCTTTATGTAAAAAGTTAAATACTCAGTTCCAGAATTATCAACAGCATTTTTATTTATAAAATCTAGAATTTTTCTATTAAATACCTCAGTTTCGGTTCCACTTGGTAATTTTTTATGGTCAGTATAATCAAGGTTATTTTCCATATGAAACTTGATAGCTTTGTCCATGTAATTTATATCAATCAATATATCATCCCCGGTAACTCTTATAATTGTATCAAAACCAAGATTTGTTGTGGCATCTAACATTCTTCCTAAAACGTTTTTTTCATTTCCTCTAAATACAGATATTTTATTTTTTTTTGCAATATCAACCAATAGATCATCTGTTTTATTTTTAGTAGTACAAAATATTACCTTATTTACTAATTTAGATTTTTTAATTCTATAAAATAAAAACTCTATCAAAGGTATATTTGCAATTTTAATTGCTGCCTTGCCTGGCAAACGTTTTGAATTGTATCTAGCGACAATTGTGGCACAAACTTTGTGCCTAAAATGATTGTTGCATATAATAGTTTTCTTAGGCAGATCTTGATTAACTTTTTTTCCTAAAATTTCTTTTAATAAAAGAGGTTCCTTGAATTGATTGTTAATTCTTTTAAATTCTAAATTTTGTAAAGTAATTTTAGAGTTTTTTTTTAATTTTTTTTTTAAAATCCAAAATTTTTTCGTTGTTTTTCTATATTTGTCTTCTGAAATTGAAAATCCACTCTTATTTATTTTAATTCCTTCCAATGACTTATTAATAATTTTATTAAAATTTTTAAATTCTTTTGGTTCAAGAGATGAATAATAGTCAATACCCTTTTTTTTTCTACTAAGAGTGATATGTTTTTCTAAATATTGAATTCCATACCCGATTGAAACTAAACTAAGATACAAATTAAATCTACTACTTCCAGAAGTATGGTCCTGATAACCATATTTACAAGAATTACCAAAATAATCTTTAAGTTTTTTTAAATTACTAAGGTTTGTATCTTCAATTTTTGTAGGATAGCTTTGAAAGCCGTGCATTAAAATTGGTTTATCTATATTATTTTTAAAAAATTTTATAGCATGGTAAATTTCTGTAATTTTCGCACCACCAACAGACAAAAAAATTTTTTTTTTTTCTTTAGATAATTTAGTTAGTAATAAATCATTCATCAAATCAGTTGAATGAATTTTGTAACCATCAACTTTATTTTTTTTCGCAACCATGAAAGCTTTCTGGCCTAAGACATCGGCATAAATATTTTTGTAACCAACTTTCCTTGCTAAATTGATAATTTTAACCCATTCTTTTTGAGAAAATGACTGTTTTTTAAAATGTGAAAATCGTTCATGGTCTTCTGTTAAAAAATCATCTGCAAAATAAATTTGAAATTTTATTGACCTTGCTCCTTGATAGTAAAATTCTTTTATTATTTTTTTTAATAATTCTATCTTTCCTTGATGAGAATTTGCAACTTCGGCTATAATCTCCAAACTCATTAATGGACTTTTTTCCAATCGTAGGTATCTTTAAATGGGCATTTTTTACAGATTGTAACTTCTTCTAATTTGTTTTTTAAATGAAGCTCTCTTACTTTATTAATTTCTTTTCCATTCCATATCTCCTTAAGTGATGAAATTTTTTTTTTTGGATTATTAAATTTGTCAGGAATTTTTAAATTCATCATTTCAAATCCCTTTTGATTTTTGTCTGCTTTTTCTTTTATTTTTTCAAACTCTTTGTCCCCTGTATCAATTGCTAACTTATCTACATACCCGATTGGATGCATACTACCCCAATCGTAGCAACACATACTTACTCTACCATCGTAGGTTATTAGCATTCTTTGAAAAGGCTGTTCACATGGTAACCTTCCTTCAGAAACAAACAGGTCTCCATTAAAATTTTTCATATATATTTTCTTACTATCTATCTTGTTTGTATTTATGTCTGTTTCTTTTATTTCCCCACCTCTTTCTGTATATTGTTTAACTGAAACATCGTCTACTATGCTTTTAAAAAGAGAGAAGTATTCTTCTTGTTCTTCAAAAGTTTCTTTTGTTAATACCATTTGAATTTTTGTTCTAGGAAAAACTGATTTTTTTTGTTCCTTTAATTTATTAAAGTTTTCAATATTTTTAATAATATTTTCAAACTTGTTTTCCTTAAATCTACCAATTCTCAATTTATCGTATGTTTTTTTTGAACCTCCATCAAATGAATAAATTAATAAGTCCAATCCTGAGTTCATTAAATCTTCTGCGTATTTTCCTTCTAATAAAGTTGCATTAGTATTTATTATAGTTTCAAGAACTCCTTTTTTTTTGGCATAGTCAATTATTTTTGGCAGGTTTCTATTCATCAAAGGTTCGCCTCTCCAATTAAATTTGACGGATGGAACTTTTAGTTCGGCAAGCTGATCAATTAATTTAAATGCTAAATCTGTAGACATTAGTTTATCTGGAGTTGCAATATATTGTCTAAAACAATGTGGACACGCTAGATCACATACAGAAGCAACTTCTATATCAATGCATAATGGATTTATATTTTTTTTTTCTAATTTTTCTGAGTGTAATTTTTCCTTTATTGCTTTTGCTGGTATATTTCTCCATCCTTTTCTATATTTAAGAAATCTACTCTTATATTCTTCTAATAATTTTTCCTCTTTTTCATTATCTTTTATTTCTTTTTTCCCATAAAGAAATGCTTTATTTAAATGCATATTTTCAATCATAAATTCAATCCTGTCGGCCTCACTATTGCCTATGCTTGATATTGAATATTTTCTATGAATATTATTTAACAATTTCATGAAGAGTTTTTTCTATTATAAAAATTAAACACCAATATAAATCTTTTTTGAAATATCATTACCTAAATTGACTAATAATTTAAATTCTTCTGGGGTTGCTGATAGTGCATGATCTCTAATTGTAGTATTTGATTTATCTAGTGTAAAATGTTTTTCTATAATTTTAGCCCCTCTTGATATTGCAATCAAACAAGTTTCGATGCCAATTGAATGATCGCTATATCCATCATAATTAGATTTAAAGAAGTTTTTTGGTAAGTTTATTAAATCTTTGGGTTCACATGGATATTTAGATAAGCACCATAGATAAGATATATATTTTTTTTTTGGTATTGGAAAATAATTTTTATTCCACATTCCTAATGATATTATGGTATTCTTCTTTTCTTTTAAAATTTTCTTTACCAGTGGTAAATTATCGACAACGGTTCTTGATGCAATTTTGTACCTCTTAAAATCAAAGGGTTTAATTAGGTCGTATGCTTTATCAGTTATTATTGAAAACATAAGTTCAATTTCAAAATATTTTGCCCATGATATTAGTTGATTTATAATTTTAGAATTAATACAATTTATCTCTCCTGGTTTGTCTCTCCAGCCCAACTGAAATTTAACTATGTTTGCACCAGCCAATTTTGCTTGTTTTATCAATTCAAAGCACAAATCAAAATTTCCATTATGATTCATGCCAATTTCAGCTATAAAAGTAATATCGTTTTTCATAAACTTGGGTTAAATAACTATAAATAATTTATATACTTATATTAATTCTTTAAATTTGTCATATGAAAATTAAACCTTGTGTAATTGGATTAGGGTATGTTGGGCTACCAGCATTAATTAAAATTTCAAAAAAATTTGATGCGTACGGTTTGGATATAGATTCTAGAAGAATAAAGACATTACAAAAAAAACATGACTTTAATAAAGAATTCTCAAAAAAAGATCTTTCAA
>MDSV01079237.1_pt1 | contig 12012 bp, 12 predicted proteins | sample 810851 | NCBI WGS metagenome assembly MDSV01 (sample SAMN05326640, study PRJNA326480) | marine metagenome | isolation source: seawater | place: Atlantic Ocean: North East | collected 2012 | reverse complement strand
TTTTGGCTGGGGCGCTAGGATTCGAACCTAGGATGGTGGTACCAAAAACCACTGCCTTACCGCTTGGCTACGCCCCAATTCAATTTTTTGATATACCACAAAAAAAGAAATTTAAATAGTTTTACCAACAACACACCAGAATGTGGGAAACTTTTTTCTTATTTTTTTTAGTCCTAAATCTGCACTCTTTTTTGTTAAAAATACCCCAAAACAAGCTGAACCAGATCCTGTAACTCTGGAAAAAAGGCATTTATTTAATTTTTTAAGTTCAATTAAAACATTTTTAATTATTGGAAATTTGGATAACACTATTTTCTCTAATGAATTTTGTTCTCTTATTAAATTTTTAATTATATTTTTTTTTGTTCCATTTTCATAAATTGGGTTTTTTTTTATTTTTCTTATAGGTTTAACTTTTGAATATATTTCTTTTGTTGATGATTTGAAAAAAGGATAAACAATAATAAAATAAAGATTAAGTCTTGTTTTTAGTTTTACAATTTGATTCAATTTTTTTTGAAAAAATTGGTTAGTTTCGAAAAATAATTTTAGGTCTGATCCTATGTATTTTGAAAATATTGACTTATTTCGTTTCGTTAATTTTTCTTTTTTAATAAAATTTTTTATTAAATATGAAGCATTACTTGATCCTCCGCCAAGACCAGAAAAAACTGGTATTCTCTTATTTACTTTAATATTGTAATGAATATTCTGAGGAATAAATCCTTTATTTCTTAAAATTGAAATTGATCTCGTAATTGTGTTTTTTTTAAATACATAATTAGAAAATTTTCCAAAAAATGAAATTTTATCTTTTTTGTTTTTACTCCTTTGAATTTTAATTTCATCATAAAGATTAATTAAACAAACTAAAGATTGAATATCGTGTAGATTAGTTTTGTTTATTTTTTTTCCAACGTTTAGAAATAAATTTATTTTAGCAAATGATTTGATTTTTGTTTTATACATTAAGTGTAATTAAATTTTATCTAAACCAAATAATAACTTGTTTTTAATCTTCTCCCTAAGTTCATCTTCAGTATCCTCAAGGGTTAGAACGTATTCCCAATAATATCTTGCTTGAATTTTTTTTTTAACCATCCACAAACAATCAGCAAAATGATCATTTACAATTGGATCATCGGGCATCATTTGTATTGCTCTTTCTAAATGAAATTTTGCTTCAGAAAAATTTTTAAGTTTATATTGTGCCCATCCAAGGGAATCGGTTATATAACCATCATTCTTTTTTAAATTGTTTGCTTTTCGTAACATTGCAAGTGCTTCAGAGGTCTTTTTACTTTGCTCTATCCAGGTATAGGCTAAGTAATTTAAAGTGTATGCTTGATTAGGTTCAATTTCTAAAGAAAGAAGTAAATCTTTTTCAGCAAGCTCCCAATTTCCGTTTCTTTCATAAGCTGTTCCTCTTCTATCCAAAACTATGGGATACATATTATCATCTTTTTTTATTTCTGATAAAATCTCTGTATAAAGTTTTATTGCATCACTAAATTTGTCATGACCTCTTACAAAGTTTGCAAAATCAAAAGTTCTATAAAAATTTTTATTCATATTTTCATAAACATTTGTTAAATATTCTAAAGACTTTTTCGATGACTCTAACTCCTCTATAATTAAAGATATCTCTTTGCTTGCATGCCATTTGTAAAAGGATCCGACCTCAACCAATTCTTCAAAAATATTTTTAGAGTTTTCGTATTTATTAAGCATAAGTAAATTTTCTGCAAACAAAGCATTATACGATTTAAAGTTTGGATTTAAGTACTTTGAAAAATTTATGTATAAATTTGAAAGCTCATACCTCTTTTGAACAGATAAGGCATTTGCGAAAGCATAAAATATTTCTGCTAAAATATCTTCTGGCTTTTGACATGAAAATTTATTTTTATTTTTATTATTTTTTTTAATATTCTCTTTAAGTTGGTTTATTAACAAATTTCTAGGGTATTTTTTTATCGTCAAATCAACAATTGACTCTGCTTCTTTTTTTCTATTTTTTTTAATTAAGTAGTTAGCAAAAAAAAAATTGTATCTATAAAATTTACCACTCTCATCTTTTATAACTTCAGTAAACCTTTGATCTACTTCAGGAGTATCAAAGTAGCAATAAGCGAAAATTTCTTGAATAGATTTAAAACTACCGAAGTTTTTTGACATTGATTTAATAAGATCAATATCCTCGATTTTATTCGATATCATAATTTCAGACCAATTTATCAGTGAAATTTTGAGCGGTTCAAAAATTAATTGATTTTCAATATTTGGTTCCAATTCTTGAAAATATAATTTTGCTTTACTGTAATTTTTATTTTTAAACTCAAATAAACCTAGAATAAGTCCGCTTTCAAAATTTAATAATTTTTTATTCTCCAGACTTTTGGAATATGAATAAGCCTCATTATATTTCTGTAAATTTATTAATGATTGCAAAAAAGACGAGGAGGATTTTTTATTGTATTTTTCAGATTTGGCAAAATATTTTTTTGAAGTATCATAATCAAAATTATTAAAAGCTACTGCACCTGAAAAATAATTAGAAATATTTTTAGCATCTTTGCTGAAATCTAATATCTTTGAGTGTGAATAAGTTGATAAACTTAATAAAATTGAGACAAAAATTGAAATTTTAAATATAATATTAATAAATTTCATAATTATGAAAAAAGATATTTCTAAATTAAATAAGACTAGACTTTACCATAAACTAATTAATAATAAACTAGTCTATGAAAATAAACCGCTTAATAGGTATAAAAATAATGATAATAATATTTCTGTAATGAGTTCCAATAAAAAAGACGATTTACTCTCTGAATTAAAAGATAAAATCAAATCAATTAAAAATTGTGATCTCAAAAAAAATGCTACAAATTTAGTTTTTTCTGATGGAAATTCTTCAGCTAAAATTATGATTATTGGTGAAGGACCAGGTGCAAACGAAGATAAAGAGGGGAAACCATTTGTTGGTAGAGCAGGTAAACTTCTTGATAAAATGCTAGAGTCAATTAAATTAAATAGGAAAAATGTTTATATATCAAATGTTGTAAATTATCGACCACCTGAAAATAGAAAGCCGACGGATGAAGAGATCAATAGATATCTTCCTTTTTTAAAAAAACATATAGAAATAATTAATCCAAAAATTTTGTTATTGCTTGGAAGTACTGCTTTAAATGCAATTATAGGAAATGAAATAGTTATATCTAAAGCAAGGGGAAAATGGATAAATAAAAATATTGGCAATATTGAAACAAGTGTCATAGCATCTTTCCATCCTGCCTTTTTAATGAGACAGCCTGATCAAAAAAAATTTGCCTGGGAAGATTTAAAGATGATTAGGAAAAAAATTTCTGAATTTAAAATTAATTTAAATGCCAAGTAAATTATTTGCAGGCATTGATGAGGTTGGGAGAGGCTGTTTAGCAGGACCTGTTGTTTCTTGTGTGGTAATTTTGAAGAAAAATATTAAAAAAAAATTATTAAAAGATTCAAAGATGATTCCATTTAAAGATCGTATACATATTGCAGATCACATTAAAAAAAATTCATGGTTTTCGATAGGTTTGGCCTCTGTTTACGAGATAGATAAATACAATATTTTTAATGCCTCATTACTTTCAATGGAAAGGGCAATTACAAAATTAAAAAAAAAACCTGATATTTTTTTGATTGACGGAACTCATGCTCCTAAAAAAATAAATAATTTTAAAACAATTATTAAGGGTGATCAAAAAGTTAAATGTATTTCCGCTGCCTCAATAGTTGCAAAAGTTTACAGGGACCTTTATATGATAAAATTAAGTGACAAATATCCGAATTATAATTGGCACAAAAATTTTGGTTACGGAACTTTACAGCATTTAAAAGCATTAAAAAAATTCGGAGCCACAAGTTACCACAGAAGAAGTTACAGGCCGGTACACAACATATTGTTTAGATAAGAATCTTGAACACACAATAGACTCAAATTTAAATAAAAAAAAATTTGACGGCGGATTCAATTTCGGGTTGAATTCGATTAATGACAAAATTATTTAACAAAATAATTAATGGAGACTCACTAGCAATCATAAAAGAGATTCCGGATAAAAGTTTTGATTTGGTTTTTGCCGATCCTCCTTACAACATGCAAATCGGAAAAAAGTTAAAAAGGCCTGACGATAGTAAAGTAAACGGCGTAAATGATAAATGGGATCAATTTTCTAATTTTAAACATTATGATGATTTTTCTAAAAAATGGTTAAAAGAATGTAAAAGAATTTTAAAAGATAATGGTTCGATGTGGGTAATTGGAACATATCATAATATTTTTAGAATTGGTTACCATATCCAAAATTTAAATTACTGGATTCTTAATGATGTTATTTGGAGAAAAAATAACCCCATGCCTAACTTTAAAGGAACTCGATTTACTAACGCTCATGAAACTTTAATTTGGGCTTCAAAAAATAAAAAATCAAAATACACTTTTAATTATCAATCTTTAAAATGCCTAAACGATGACTTACAAATGCGCTCTGACTGGTTATTTCCCATTTGTAATGGAAAAGAAAGACTCAAAAAGAATGGAAAAAAAGTACATTCAACTCAAAAACCTGAATCATTATTGCATAGAATTATTTTAGCAAGCACAAATAAAGGTGACTTTATATTTGATCCATTCTTAGGAACTGGAACTTCGGCTGTTGTAGCTAAAAAATTAGGTAGAAAATATTTTGGTATTGAAAAGGACAAAAAATATTTTGATGCTGCAAACGAAAGAATAATCGCCACAAAGATTATAGAGGACAATTATCTTGATATAATTCAAAACAATAAGTCTAAACCAAGAGTGCCTTTTGGTTCATTAATAGAAATGGGAATAATCAAACCTGGAACTATGCTTTTTGATCAAAAAAAGAGATATAATGCTAAAATAATGATTGATGGAAGTATAAAGCACCAACAGTCTGAGGGTTCAATCCATAAAATTGCAGCAAAAATATTAGGCACCGAAAGTTGTAACGGTTGGACTTACTGGTATTACCAATCCGGAAGGAATTTAAAACCTATTGATGAATTGAGGAATAAACTAAGACCTATAAGCTAAATTTTCTGATAAACATTACCCAAATAACTATTTAAAAACTTATCATTCTTTGTAATTTTTTTTAATAAGAAATTTCTTGTTTTTATTAAAAGAGAATTTGATAAATGAAAAGAATGATAATTAATTTTAGATCTATTATTTATTAATTTTATTCTTTTCAACCTTTTTTGAAAATAAATATTTTGAAAATTTTTTGATTCTTTGCATAAAACTTCAAATAATTCGTAAGCTGCTTCAATTGATTGAGATGCGCCTTGAGCCATAGTCGGAGGAAAAGTATAAAATGCATCACCTAAATAAAAAATGTTTTCAAACTCTGATTTAAAAGCTTTTTTAGTTATATAAATTGGCCAAGACTCTAATTTATTTAAAAATAGATTTTCAAAATTTTTATTTTGAGAAATTATTTTTTCTTTTATTAGTAGTTTTGTGTCTATTTTATTAGAAAATTTATGTCTAATGATGCAAACTAAATTTAATTCATTTTTTTGATTTACTGGATAAATAACAATATGAGCATTTTTAAGCATAATGAGAGATATATTATTTTTTTCATAATTAAATTCTTGTGTGGGTTTAATAATAGTTCTCACAGCCACTGATCCATTATAAACTGGTTTTATATTTTTATTTTCAACGACATTTTTTGTATTTGAGAAAACTCCGTCAGAAACTATTATATAATCAACTAAATCGTTTGTATTATCAGAAAAATTAATTAATAATTTTTCTTTAATTTTTGAAACTCTTTTTAAAACTTTTCCAAACATCATATTGTTAGAAAACAAATCTTCTTTTAAAAATTCAATCAAACTAGATCTTTTTAAAGAAGTATACTTAATTGAACTAGTATTAAATTTGCTTAAATTTAAATCTGAAATTTTATTTTCATCTGCAGAATAAAAATTTAATTTGTTGGGGTTATACAAATTAATATTACTAATTTTAGAAAAATTTATTTTATTTAAAACAGAAACGCTGTTTTGAGCTAATTGTATTCCATAACCTTCGTCTAAACTTAATGTTTTTTCCTTTTCATAAACTTTGACCTCAAAATCAGATCTTTTCTTAAATAAGTTGGCAACAGTCAAACCTGCAATACCTGATCCGATTATCGCTATTTTTTTTTTCATAAATACAAATTTTCAATTTGTTTGAATATTTTTTTTGTAAAAGTTGGAACAAATTCTCTATTGTTATGAAGCTTGTACCAAGTAAGATTTTTGGGTATTTTGTTTGAAAACTTATAATATAAGTTTATATCGAGTTTTTTATTTGAAATTGAATTTTTATAGCTACATAAGAAGTTCCAGTTTTTAATTTTATTATTTTTTATTTTTTCCCTTACAATTGGAAGATTGAACTCTCTAAGGAAACCTAAATTATTTTTTTTTGTTAATCCAATTTGTTTTTTTTCGTTAATATAACAAAAAATATTATAGCTTTTGTTTTTTGTTTTAAACTTATTTTCAAAAATTAATTCTTTATCAGATTTATAAAATTTACAAACTTTATTTATAGGACATCTATTACAAGATGGATCTTTTGGCTTGCAAATTAAAGCCCCAAATTCCATTATTGCTTCAGAAAAATCTGAATGTCTTTTTGTATTAAATAATATTTTTTTATTTTTTTTAATAATTTCTTTAAAATCTATTTCTTTTAAATTTTTATTGATTAATCTTGAAAAAACCCTTTTTACATTTGCATCTAATCCTAATCGTGGCTGATTATGAACTAAAGCTAACAAAACATTTCCAGTATAGTCACCTATTCCAGGCAGTTTATTAATTTCATTTAATGTATCGGGCAATTTACATTTGTTCTCTTTAATAATTATTTTTGAAGTTTTAAGAAGATTTCTTGCTCTCCTATAATATCCTAATCCTTCCCAGAGTTTTAATATTTTTTCTTCGCTTGTAATAGAAAGTTTTTTTAAACTTTGGACTTCTTTTGTAAATTTATGAAAATAAGGAATCACAGTTTTTACTTGAGTTTGTTGCAACATAAATTCGCTCAATAATCTATAATAAAGCTTTCTTGGTGAATTATAAGGCACTCTCCATGGTAAGACGCGCTTATTATTATCATACCAACTAATTATTATTTTTGATAAATTTGTTTTAATATGCATGGTAAAAAAGTTTATATTAATAAATCAATGTATTCTATTCAAGGACTAAGGACCGTATCAAATTCCTTACCAAGCGGATTAAAAAAAATCTTAAAAAAAGGTGGCCACAACTACAACACGATAATCGAAAATTGGTCAAATTTAGTCGGAAAAAAAATTTCAGAAGTTTGTTATCCTAAATCCGTAAAGACTGATAAGGAACTTAAAAATGGAGTGCTGGTTTTAAATGTTTTTCATGGAGATCAAGTATTTGTCGAATACAGTAAACAAGATATATTAGATAAAATAAATGCTTTTTTTGGTTATCAATTTATTAAGGAAGTAAGACTTATTTTAATAAAAGAAAAAATACAAAAAAATAAAAAATATAATTTTAACCAAGAGACTAAGACAAAGTTTCAAAAAAAAGTTGAAAAAATAACTGACACTAATTTAAAAAAAAATCTTACAAATCTTTTAAATGTTTTTAATAAAAAAAAATAATTTTAAATTTTTCCAAATATATTTACTTTTAATTATAATTGTATTTTTTAATTTTGAATTAAATGCTGAAGAGAACAGAGGTATTTTAAAAATAGGAAATGACAATGCTAAAGTAACTATAAAAGTTTTTTCATCCTTGACATGTCCGCATTGCGCAAATTTTCATACAAAAATATTTCAAAAACTGAAGAAAGAACTTATCGATAAGGGAAAAGTAAAATATGAACATCATGGATTTCCTTTGGATTTAGCTGCATTGAACGCAGAAAAAGTTCTAGGCTGCGTTGAAAGTAAAGAATTTAAATTAAATCTTTTAAACGATCTCTATAAAAATCAAGACAGTTGGGCGAGTGGTCCAGATATTAACAGCATTAATCAAAAACTGTTCAGTATTTCAAATAATTATGGCCTGAATAATGATAAAAATAACAATTGTTTAAATGATCAAAATTTAGAGGACGAAATTTTAAACGTGAGAATAAATGGGAGCAAAATATACTCAATTCAAGCGACACCTACAATTTTTATTAATGAAAAAAAATATCAAGGGCAACATAATTATGTGGACTTTAAAAAAGAAATTTTAAAATTTCTTTAATATTAATATATGCAATTTAAAAAACTAGAGTTATCCGGATTTAAATCATTTTTTGATAAGACAAATTTTTTTATTGAGAATGGTCTTACAGGAATTGTGGGACCAAATGGCTGTGGTAAGTCAAATATTGTGGAAGCACTTAGATGGTGCATGGGTGAAACATCAGCAAAAAGTATGAGAGGTTCAGGTATGGAAGATGTAATTTTCTCTGGTACCTCAAATAGACCTCAAAAAAATATTTCTGAAGTTTTGATTACAATAGATAATTCAAGAAAAGAAGGCCAGGGACAATTTGTTGATCTAGATGAAATTCAAATTAAAAGGAAAATCGAGAGAGACAAAGGTTCAAAATATTTTATAAATGGCAAAGAAGTTAGAGCTAAAGATGCGCAAACTTTTTTTGCTGACCTTTCCACTGGTGCACATTCCCCTTCAATGATCAGCCAAGGTAGAATTGGTATGATTGTGACAGCTAAACCGTCTGAAAGAAAATCTGTACTCGAAGAAGCTGCTGGCATTTCTGGTATACATATGAGAAGACATGAAGCTGAAACAAGACTTAATGGAGCTGAAAATAATCTTAAAAGAGCAGATGAATTAAAAAGACAACAAGAAAAGCAATTAGATAATTTAAAAAAGCAAGCCGAAGAAGCAACAAAGTATCGTGAAATTTCGGAAAAAATTAAATCTTCTGAAGCAGCTTTATATTATTTAAAAATTCAAAATATTGAGAAAGAAAAGAGCCAACTAAAAGGTGAGTCTTCAGATATAAACTCTAAAGTAAATTCTTTAAAAAATAATATTGACAGCACAAATATTCTACTTGATGAAGAAAATAAGAGGCTACAGCCTTTAAAAGATAAAAAAATAGAAAATCTTTCTAAACTACAAAAAATTAATTTGGAAATAACAAATTTGCAGAAAGAAGAGGAGAGAGTAAAGGACCTTAACAAAAAAATTCAGAATAACTTAAAAACTATTGACTCAGATTTAGAAAGAGAGAAAAGTATTACCTTAGACGCTTCATTAAATGAGAAACGAATGTTAGAAGAGAAAAACGAGCTTTTAAAAACTGAAAAAGAGCTTTTTGATACTGAAAATAAATCAAAGTTAGATCTTGATGCTTCAAGCGGAAATTTAAAGGGATTACAGGTTAAATTGGATAATTTGATAAGTGAGATTGGAACATACATTGACACTGATAGAAAAATTTCCAAAGAAATTTTTGAAGAACTTAAGCAGTTAGTCAATAAGATAACATCTAGTCAGGAAGAATATGCAATATATTTTGGTAAAAATGAGTCTATAAAAAGTGACTCCATTAAAAGAAAAGAAAGAATAAGCAACATTGATCAAGAGCTTGAAAATTGGAAAGATTTAAAACTTAATTCAGAAAAAATGATTTTAGAATTAGCTGAAAGACGAAAAAAATTAAATACAGAGCTAGAGGAAAATCAAAAAAATCCAGAAAAAATTGCGATTAGCAAAGGACAAAATTTACAAAATCTAGAAAATACAAAAAAACAAAGTGAGGAGCTAAGTGTTGAGATAGAGGGAGCTGAAAATAAGTATAATTCAATTAATGAAGAGTTAAAATCTTTGCAGGAAAAATTTACGATTTTAAGAGAAAATAAAGCAAGATTTGAAGCTACTGTTGAAGGTATTGATCAAAGAAAAATGGATCTGATTTATGTTGTTAAAAATGAACTTAAAATTGAAAATATAAATAATTTATTTTCTATAACTGGTTTTACTGATCCAGAAAAATTACCCTCAATAGATGAACAAGAAAACATTCTGTCTGAATTGAAAAAAAATAGGGAAGCATTGGGTTCTGTAAATTTAAGAGCAGATTTAGAAACTGAAAAATTTAAAGTTACAATTAAAAAAATGGAAGATGATAGGGCAGATTTGGTATCAGCAATTATTAAACTTAAAGCAAGTATTAACGAACTTAATCAAAAAGGACGTGAAAGACTTTTAGATGCATTTTCAAAAATTAATAAAAAATTTAATGAAGTTTATGTAAAGTTATTTAATGGAGGAAGCGCAAAACTTGAGTTAGTTGACTCTGATGATCCGCTTGAAGCAGGATTAGAAATGTTAGTTTCACCTCCAGGAAAAAGATTGCAATCAATCACTTTGTTATCTGGGGGTGAACAAGCTTTAACGGCATTGTCATTGGTATTTGCAATCTTTTTGACCAATCCTTCACCAATTTGTGTTTTAGACGAGGTTGATGCGCCTTTAGATGATGCAAATGTTACTCGTTTCTGTTCTCTTTTAGAGGAACTAAGTTCCATAACAAAAACTAAATTTATTATAATTACTCATCATGCTTTAACTATGTCTAAAATGAACAGACTTTATGGTGTCACCATGCCAGAAAAAGGGATCAGCAAATTAGTTGCTGTCAACTTAGAGAGAGCTGAAGAACTAGTTGCATAGAAACTAATGAAAAAGCCATATGATTTAGAAACTCGCCTCAAAATTGCAAAATCAAAATTACAGAAAAAAGAAATAAACACTGATAGAACAAAAGGTGTTTTTCTGGGTAATGCATTTAAACTTGGGACAGAGCTTGTTGCCGCAGTTGCAGTGGGATCAATTATTGGGTTTATTTTAGATAATTGGTTTGGTACTAAACCTTTATTAATAATATTATTTTTTCTTTTTGGGTCCGCAGCTGGAATTTATAATGTTATAAAGACAGCAAAAAAGATGCAAGAGAAAGAGGAATAAATTATGGCAACAAACCCGATGCATCAGTTCAATGTTTATAAAATTGGACCAGAAATTAAAATTAGTGGTATAGATTTATCTTTCACTAACGCTAGTTTATTTATGCTTTTAAGTGCAATTTTTATATCTCTCTTTCTGTTATTGGGGACAAAAGATAGAAAAATTGTTCCAGGAAAATTCCAATTAATATCAGAGATGCTGTACAATTTTATTTCTAAAATGATTAGTGATACTGCAGGGAAAAAAGCTAAACCCTATTTTTCATTTATATTTAGTCTCTTTATATTTGTCTTATTTTGCAACATGTTAGGAATGTTTCCCTACTCTTTCACAGTAACAAGCCACATAATTGTTACACTAGCTTTTGCAATGTTCATCTTCATCGGAGTTACTATTTTAGGATTTGTGATACATGGATTTAAGTATCTTAAAATCTTTGTGCCAAGTGGAGTTCCAATGGTATTGTTACCAATAATTATGATAATTGAAATTATATCCTATCTAAGTAGGCCCGTTAGTCTATCAGTGAGACTATTTGCAAACATGATGGCTGGTCACACTATGTTGAAGGTTTTTGGCGGATTTGTAATTAGTCTTGGCCTAGTTGCAGGATGGTTGCCACTTACTTTTTCTGTTGCGTTAACTGGTTTAGAAATTTTAGTAGCATTTTTACAAGCTTACGTTTTTGCGATTTTAACATGCATTTATTTAAATGACGCGTTAAATTTACATCACTAACAATTAAAAAAGGAGGAAACATGGAACTAGAAGCAGCAAAAATGATCGGCGCAGGACTGGCTGCGATTGCTTTAGCTGGTGCTGGTGTTGGTATCGGATTGATATTTGGAAATTATCTATCTGGTGCTATGAGAAACCCATCAGCCGCCCAAAAACAATTTCCTAATTTACTTTTAGGATTTGCTTTAGCAGAGGCAACTGGACTTT